>Ga0307432_1000172_pt1 | contig 53532 bp, 38 predicted proteins | sample SalMarWE160150MG_FD_202158 | JGI IMG/M metagenome (GOLD analysis project Ga0307432, IMG submission 202158) | Salt marsh sediment microbial communities from the Plum Island Ecosystem LTER, Massachusetts, United States - WE1603-150 | ecosystem: Environmental > Aquatic > Marine > Intertidal zone >...
TGGCATATCTGGCCATAGCCAGATTATGCCTGATTTTCCTCCACTTCGCCAGCTTTAGCTGGCTTCGTTCCGAGTGCCATTCATCCCCAGGCTTAAAAGCCTGGGGTTTTCTGGCATTTTACATAAAAAAATATTGTCTATACTCAATAGTGAAATTTAAATAATGATTCTTTACACAACTAATTATTTTCATTTTCGCTTCACAGGGCCAAGATAGCGGTCGAGCCAGTTCAAAGTCTCCTTGATTAACTTGTGTCTCGGTATGAAATGGTCTGTGTCGTATAACTTTAAATCCTTATCTTCTTCCGGAGTTCCTAGAAGATCGAACATCGGCTTTACCATTGTTTCAAAGGGAAGGAGCATATCATATCTACCATTAAACATAAGGGTTGGTATATTCACTCGAGAAACATAGTTGAGAAAATCTACCTCAGGACGTGGTCTTCCATCGATACCTCCAAGATGGAGGATGCTTGCCTTAAGACGCTCTTCCACTGCTGGAATGAGATTTCCGAGCAATCCTCCCCAACTTAAACCGTAATAGGCTAGCTTATTAATGGCGATATCCGGACGAGTTTCCAAATAATCAATACATCTTTTAAAATCTTTTACCAGCATGATCTGATATTCGGTAAATTGATGAGTTGCTTTGGGCGGGTCGTGCAGCCATTCTGGGATTCCATTTTTTCTTTCGTATGTTCCCTTGTACATAGGATACAAAACTGCACGGCCGTTTTTTATCATAAAAGAAACACAATTATTAAATTCCCATTCACTTGTTAGGTTTTTACTGTCCTTTTTAAATACAGCACTTGACCCTGGGAAATAAATAACTGTCTGATAGGGTGGAGAAGTATTTTTGGGAAGGAAAAGATAAGCAATAATCCGCTCATTTCCGTAGGCAGCATCAAAGGTAATCTTCTCCTGGATCCAGTCTTCGGCACTTTCATCCCTCCATTCAAGGTGTGCATTCAGATCAGTCTTGTCGTAAGAAAATTGATCTTTATATACCTGAAAGATAGAATCAGGAACCGGCTTTTCTTTATAAAAATCTCGGGCAGCTTCAAACTTAACCTGTTTAAATGTATCATCTGGGATTTTATCAATGTCGGGATAGAGAACACACCGAAATCCATTTTTAGAGGAGCGATCAAAAGGAGAGGCTTGACTTCTAGTATTAAACATATAAGTAACATCGTTCCAGGCACCACCTCTAATAATCCTGCCTTTCTGGGATTCGTTCCAGCACCACTCTCTCACATTCCCCGCCAAATCATATACCCCACAATAAGACATGCCTTGATAGCTCCCTACGGGGGCAGTCCCTTCATCTCCAAAATTACTATTTTGGATCATAACAGAATAGAAACCAAGATGATATAATAAGATATGCTCTCTAGTGGCGATACCCCAGTGATAGACTGTTGGCAGACTTTTCCCCACAAATTCTGCATAGGCCGCTGCCTCATACCAGCTAATGCCCGTTACTGGATAATCATCCTGTCCATCAGGATAATCTCCTGCCTCCCATGTTGCCGGACTAGATCTTTCAGTCTTATCAATAAATTCGGCCATGGCTTCTTCCCATGTTAATTCCTTACCATCTTTTATAAATTTGTGTTTCCAGTATCCTTTTCTCTGATATCCGTCCTCATCGACAAATTCCTTGAATTGTTTATTTGTTACTTCATATTTATCCATAAAAAAGTCAACTATTTCCTCTTCACCTTTAACTCGCACCATCCCAGGCTGAATGCTTCCTTTTTTATCTAATATTCTCACAATATCGTAGGGAATAAATACTTTATCTCCCTCCCAGTCATAGTCGTAAGTCAAAGATGAAGCTAAAACCGGCTCATATCCTTCTTTTTCCATCTTAAACCTGAAGATTCCGATAGGGAATCTGATGTTTTCAAGAGGCGAAACACCTAAATATTCCCATTCACTATCTGGTGCCTTATACTCTTTAATATAGATATTTGCCCCTGGAGGCTGCGTTTTGATGTTTATGTTCAAGGCACATTTTGATAGCAACTCGGAGAGCTCCGGATTATTTGGTATGTATTTTTCTGCTTTTTCTGCTAGTTTGTATCCCTCAACATAATTTTCTTGACTCGCCTCGATAAGCTGTTTGATTTCTGGCAGCAGTTCTTCTCTGGCCCATCTGATTTTAGCCTGGCGGTCGAAGAACCAGACAGCAACAAGGCAGATGACAAGAACCGCACTCACTGCTGGGATTGCGATCCGTGGCTTGCGGATGCGACGAAGGAATTTTCGCAGATTAAATGCTTCCAATTCCTCTGCTCTCAGGATGTCCTGATATTTCTTCAGGTCTTTCAAAATTTCTGCTGTAGAGGAATAGCGGGATTCAGGTTTTTTCTTTAAGGCTCGATTTATGATTTGCTGGAGTTCAAAGGGAATCTCGGGTTCAATCGCCTTTAGAGGCTTTGGCTCTTCATGCACAACAGAGTAAAGAATCGATGCCTCCCGATCTCCTTTGAAAGGTAGTTGACCACAGAGTACTTCGTATAGAACAACTCCTAATGACCAGATGTCCGATCGGTTGTCGACAATTTCACCTCTGGCCTGTTCCGGAGACATGTAAGCCACGGTTCCCAGAGTTGTTCCCTCTCTTGTCAGGAGTGTGCTTCCCTTGACCTTGGCCAAACCGAAGTCCATGACCTTAGCCTGCCCTTTCTCCGTAATCATGATGTTGGCGCTCTTGATGTCCCTGTGGATAATACCTTTCTTATGTGCTTCCTCAAGCCCCTCAGCCACCTGTATGGAAATATCCAGGACTTCGTCAAGTTCCAATGGGCCTTTCTCTATTTTCGCCCTTAATGTCTGCCCCTCAACATATTCCATGGCAATGAAGGATCTGTCTTCCTCTTCATCGATTTCATGGATAGTGCAGATATTCGGATGGGACAGGGCTGCTGCAGCTTGAGCCTCGAGCACAAACCGCTCTCTGGCCTCTTCATCCTGGATCAATTCTGGAGGCAAAAACTTGAGCGCAACGCTGCGTTTAAGCTTGGTATCCTCTGCTTTGTAAACAATGCCCATTCCTCCTCTTCCCAGCACTTCAATGATCTTGTATTTTCCGGCAAGTGTGGTTCCAGGAAGTAATTCCTTCATGGATTTCAGGATGGTTCTGGTCTGTGAGATGAAGATTTGCTCGGATGGATGAATTGGCGCCCCGCATTTACTGCAGAAGCGGGAATCATCCGAGATGTCGGCTTGACACTTTGGACATTTCATGGCCATTTTTCCCCTCCGCTTATTCGGCAAAAATAATATCAAGGAATACGGCTAGTGTCAAATAGCTAAAACATTGCTGATCTCAGCATGCTTTGGGACTGCAGATCTTTTGTCCAGATTAGGATTGTACTACCAGAAGTGGCGGCTGCTCTCGAAGGAATTTGCAGTCGTGCGAACGCATTTCATTTTTCTCCTCACAAAATGGAAATTTACTGGTAGATTTTCAACCTCTTTTCAACTCGGCCAGCCTTTTTTGCATCTTCAACTTCAGGAATCCCAGGACCAGCATCCTTCCTGTCATGGCAAAAGTTGACCCAGATGATATTATTATGACTACGGTTGAAAAGATTATTTTATTTTTTATAATTATTCTATAGGCTTTTTTAGTTTACGTTAAAAACAGAAAAAATGTTTAATCAGAAGTCTTATTCTTAGAGCAACGTTTTAGAATTTTTTCAAGGCTTCTGTCTGAATGACCTATGGCGGATATCTTCACAGCTTAAGCAGTTTATAATATCTTTCTTTTCAAGCCACGCCCGACGTGCAATCCCAACACCAAAACGCATCATTTCGAGCCCACCGGCATGATGAGTATCAGTCCCCAGGCTGATCATTATGTTTCTATCTTTGGCCTTCTTTAAGTAAAATTCGTTTAAATCCAGACGATCATAATAGGAATTAAGTTCCAGCACAATTCCCAACTTCTGTGCTCCTTCGATGACCTTTTCCAGGTCAACGTCATAACCCTCTCGGCCTGATATGAGCCTCCCCGAAGGATGGGCGATTATAGTGACATATGGATTCTCCATTGCTTTAAGCATTCTCTCTGTCACGTTTCTTTTAAATCCTGAATGAACTGCTGCCACAACAATATCCAAATCTTTAAGGATTTCATCCGGAAAGTCCAGTCTACCATCCCTGAGAATGTCCACTTCTGTTCCTTTCAGGATCTTTATGCCCTCAAGATGCCTGTTGATCTTGTCGATCTCATCTATCTGGGTCCTAAGACGCTCCGGACTCAAACCATTGGCGTATTTCGCCGACTGGGAATGATCACACACAGCGATATATTTATAGCCCAGGCCTTTCGCGGATGCAGCAATCTCATCAATAGAGAGACTGCCATCACTGTATTGAGAATGGACATGAAGGTCCCCTCTTATATCATTGGATTCCACTATCCTTGGAAGATCATTTTTCAAGGCCAGTTCAATCTCGCCTCTGTCTTCTCTTAATTCCGGCGGAATGAAAGCCAGGTTGAGAGCCCTGTAGATTTCTTCCTCATTAAACCCTGCAATTCTCTTCTCATCCTTGAAAACACCATATTCTGAAATTTTCAGTCCCATATCTTTGGCCAGGGATCTCAGTTTAATGTTATGAGCTTTCGAGCCTGTAAAATACTGAAGTGCAGATCCATATTCTGATTCATCCACAATCCGCAAATCAACCTGGCGTTCCCCCTTTTCAGCGCTTATCATAACCGACCCTTTTGTCTTTCCCCTAGCCAGAACTTTAGTCACCGAGGGAAATCGAGTGAAGTAATCTATAATTTTTACACCGTCTTTGCCAGTTGTAAGAATATCGATATCTCCAACTGTCTCCTTCATTCGGCGGAGTGAACCTGCAGTAGAAATCCGACCGATGTGAGGAACTTCTTTAAGATAATCAATCACCTTTTTCACTAGGTTTGCAGCTTCAAAAATATTAATGCGTTCCTGAGCATGTTCATAGATTTCAATGCCTTTTTTGATGTTCTCCACCTTTTTCTCCCCAAGACCGGATAATCGTGCTAGCGACCCATTTTCGATAACTCTTTTGAGATCTTCAATGTTTTTCACTCCAAGCTCTTTGTAAGCCATATGGACAGTTTTTACTCCCAGGTTCTGGACATCTAAAAGTTCAAGCAGGCCTTCCGGAATACCTGAGAGAGCCTCATCTAATTTTTTCATATGGCCAGTATCGATGTACTCTTCAATTTTCTTTGTAATTCCACTCCCGATTCCAGGGATTTCTTGAACTTTTTTTTCTTTGGTGATGTCTTCAATATCCTCTGTTAGATCCTCGAGAATACGGGCAGCTTTTCGGTAAGCGACAACCTTGAATCCTGTCTCCCCCCTAATTTCCAAGGCGTCACCAATCCTGGAAAAAATAACGGCTAATTCTTTATTTTTCATTTGAAGTAGACTAATTTTATAATAATCCAACTTTAATTACGTTTCAATGGTTGAAGCAGGATACGGTGGCGATATTTCGGTATCCATATTATATGATACTCTGTGAGATATGCACTTTGACCTGATAATCTAATTTCCACTTCTCTATCATAGCATATCGCCACCTACTCATTCATCCACGGGCAAGCCCGTGGAACTCTGCCCTTCGGGCTTTTAGATCGTCCTTTAGGATTAACTATTGGGTGATCTTAAATCTTGTCTATCCCTTTTTTTCGATGAACGCAGGTTATAGGAGACCTTAAAGGGTGAGATTATCCCGGTTTTGTTCTGCTGACCATAAAGTATCCTTTTGCCGTTTAGTGTCGGCCATCAGTTTCCGTGTTCTGCCCGGAGGCGCGGTTTCGTCGGATTGGTGGGAAGGGCCATACTATGGCTTAGAAGAAGGTTTTGTTTTGATTAAGATCAAAGAAGATAAGTTCGAATGGGAATACATCAATTTTGGATGGGAAGTTCAGAAGGGTGGAAACTGAGGAATTCCTTATGGCAGTAGGTCTCTCTTTTTGATCCCGTCGATGCCATCCGCTATGAATAATGGCTAACCCTGGAAAGCTGCGGATCTACTCATATTTTATGATTCTAGCAGGATCGGAGAGTGGGGCCTTCACGGAATAATAGCTGACAGTCGCTAGAGCGATGGTTAAGGCCACAACAGCTGATATGAGAAATTTATCTAAACTTAAGCTGGTACGGAATGCAAAATCTTGCAGCCATTGTCTCATGATAAAAAATGCGATCGGCCAGGCAATAATGTTGGCTAAGATCACAAGTTTTCCGAATTCAAACGTGAGCATGAAAACCACACTGGACATAGAAGCACCCAGGATTTTTCGAATGGCAATCTCTTTTGTCCGGTTGGCGACAGTCAAGGTGGCAAGCCCGAAGAGACCCAGGCATGCAATCAGTATTGTAAAAACTGACGCATACCTCACGATCGCACTCCATCGTTGAATCTCTTGGTATTGCTGCTGGACATCCCGATCGAGAGGGCGAATTGCCCCAGAACAAGACCGCGAACCAGCAGATTGACGCCGGCGGCCCGCGGTTTGTTGCTCATGATTTCGACAGCCTGGAATCGAGAAAGAAAAATAGCGGTATAGCTCCCCGCGATGCATGCCACGAACAGCATGATAGCGAGCATAGACGTAAACGTCCAGAAATTGTAGGAGAAAAAAAGATCCTTGTTGATCATGGCATTAAAGGAAGGAAGAAACAGATGGACGAGTAAAACACCAAGAAAAAGAGCAGACACACTCATGAGAACCGCTTCCCCCAGAAATTGCACGATTAGTTGAGATTTCACAGCGCCCAGGACCTTCCAGACACCAACCTCTCTATTCGAGTTGCAGTACGTCCCACCGATAATATCATAAAATTGACACAGGCCACACCGAGTATAAGAATCGCTATAACCATTAAAATATAAGATTATAACGGATCACTGGTTCCTTCTCAGAATCCTAAAAACTATCTTTAAGAAATTTTTTAACATGACAAAACTCCAGGTCGTATTTGCTAAATCTAGGCTCTTTAAGCTTCTACGTTAACAATATTAAAGGAAATAAAAAATTCCTGTCAAGGAAGAATGCAAAATATGTCATTTAAGAATCAAAAGTGCACAGTTTTATATTTTTTATTATTGTTTTTTACTGTTTTATGTCTTGTCCCTCTTCTTCACATTCCTGAATCATATTCCCTTCTTAATTTGAAAAAACGTTCCTTTAATATAAAATTAACGAACATATACAGGAGGAACAAATGAGAATGATTCGTATTTTTAATATATCTGTCGCATTATTCTGCTTACTTCTGATTTCATGCAAGCAGGAACCAAAAGACATTGCACCCAATCCTGTCATTCCGACGCCAAATCAGGTCGAATATCAAAAAATGGAGTTTATCGGGTTTATCCACTTCACAGTCAACACCTTCACAGACAAAGAATGGGGATATGGAGATGAGTCACTCGAGATCTTCAATCCGGCCGACTTCGACGCGAACCAATGGGCACGCGTGGCAAAAAACGCGGGCATGAAACAGCTCATATTGACGGCCAAACACCACGACGGATTTTGTTTGTGGCCGTCAAAGTATACGGAGCATTCGGTGAAAAACAGCCCCTGGAAGGAAGGGAAGGGCGACATCGTCCGGGAATTTGTGGATGCCTGCCGGAGGCACGGCCTCAAGACTGGCCTGTATCTTTCTCCCTGGGACAGAAATCATGCCGATTACGGCACCCCGGCATACATCGCATATTATTGGAACCAGCTCAAGGAACTCCTCACCGAATACGGTGAAATATCAGAGCTCTGGTTTGACGGGGCAAACGGCGGAACAGGATATTATAGCGGGGCCAGAGAAGAAAGGCGAATCGACCGCACCACCTATTACCGCTGGAACGAGACATGGGCGATGATAAAAGAGTTACAGCCCAACGTGCTTTTATTTTCCGACGCAGGCCCTGATATCCGGTGGATCGGCAACGAGAGAGGATACGCGGGCAAAACGAACTGGTCCACCATAAACAACGCAAATATCGTTGTCGGAAATGCCGACACCGTTTATCTGAACTCAGGAGACCCCGACGGGAAAAACTGGGTGATTCCTTTGTGCAACACTTCCATCCGTCCAGGCTGGTTTTACCACGAAAAGGAAAACAACCGTGTTAAAACCACACAGCAGCTCCTGGATGTTTATTACAAATCCGTGGGCAGAAACGGGGTCTTGCTGCTCAACATCCCTCCTGACAGAAGGGGATTGTTTCATGAAAATGACGTCCAAGCGCTAAAGGAGTTCCGGTCGGTTCTGGATGAGACATTCTCAACCAATCTGGCTTCGGGGAAATCAGTCGACGCGGACAATTTTCGGCAGCGGGATAAAAAGTTCGCTCCAGCCAATATCGTGGATGAGGATTTGGACTCTTACTGGGCGGCAGATGACCAAGCCGGAGAGGTCTCCCTGAAAATCGACCTGGGAATGCCGGTGCTGTTCGACCGGATTATGATCCAGGAACCGATCCGTTTCGGGCAAAGAATTTCGGAGTTCGAAATAAAAGGCCGCATGAACGGAGAATGGACGCGGTTGGCAAGCGGCACAACGATCGGATACAAAAGGATATTGCGCATTCCCCCTGTTCAGTCGGACAGGGTCCAACTCATTATAAAAAAATCCAATAACACGCCGGCTATTTCAAATTTCGGGCTGTTCAAAGCTTCCCCCAGAGAAAGGAGGATTCAGGCCGTCTCTGTGCTGGAGTATTAGCTGTATTCCGCGGAACCAACTGCATTCGCCGCAGCTATTTCTCCGTAATAAGGAGCAGGCCTGAACCTGTAATACAGCCTTTTCTCCCCCTGCGTGACAATCGATTCAACCTCAGCAGCTCTCTTAAAAGGGCCAAAGGGAAAATTAATGTTCACAATTTATTATTAAACCATTTTGAAATGAATTGCTAGAAAACGAATAGATGATTGCAAATCCAACATAGAGAAAAACAGATATAAATAGCACAGCCCCTTATATGCTAGGTATATTAACTGAATTTTATTGACATCCATGCCTCTCGTGGATATATTTCGGATGTTACCGGTGTGGTAATTGCTGGGACATAAGAAGAACCAGCACATAAGGAAAGGCAAGATTGATCTTCTAAATTCAGGGATCGAGGTAAAAATGAGCATAAATCTTTCAAACAAAATTGCCCTTGTCACCGGGGCATCTAGAGGCATTGGTAGGGCTATCGCCTTGAAATTTGCAGAAGCCGAGGCCACAGTCATCGTCCATTACAACAAAAACAGAGAAGCTGCGGAAGAGACTTTGGCCAGGCTTAAAAATGGCAGACATTTTATCGTTCAAGCAGACCTGACTGATGCCCAATCCACAAAGAAGATGGTAGATTTTGTATTGTCCCAGGCAGACCGCATTGACATCCTGATCAACAATGCGGGCATGTATGAAGAAGTCCCGATTATCGACTCTACTTATGATGAATGGCAGGATATATGGAAGCAAACGCTACAGACCAATCTCGTCGGACCAGCAAACCTGATATTTTTGCTTGCCAGGGATATGATTGACCATGGGGGCGGGAAAATTATCAACATCTCTTCCCGGGGCGCTTTCAAAGGAGAACCTGATGCTCCCTGTTACGGAGCAAGCAAGGCAGGATTGAATGCCATGAGCCAGTCCTTGGCTAAAGCTCTTGCGCCTCATAAAATATTCGTCTATGTCATAGCTCCAGGTTTTGTTGAAACGGATATGGCTCGACCTATCCTTCAAGGAATCCAAGGCCAGAAGATCCGCAACCAGAGCCCCATGGGAAGGGTGGCACGGCCTAGCGAAGTGGCCAACACAGCACTCTTCCTGGCTTCTGAAGGGATTGATTTCTTGACAGGTTGCATCATCGATGTCAACGGTGCTTCTTATCTTAGAACTTAAGGATAATATTCTTCAGAAAAATTTACCATTTTTTGGTATCTTTTCTACCTTTGTTGCTGTTCGGATTGAAAGAAAATGTCTTTTCAGAAACTCAAAATGAGCATTTATTCAGCAATATTTGAAATATATTTTTTATGAAAATCAATCATAATGCGAAATTTTATTTCGTAATATTTAATAACTTTTAACCAACTCTGAAACTACAACTGAATCTGCTTTACTGATTCCTTTTTCACATTTGACTTTTCTTTTTTCTGTGATATAATTTTTGGCAGCTAGATTTTTTGAGGAAGGCGGGGAAAATTGGACTCAATTCAAACAAAAGTCTTTTCCTTTTCTTTTCGTCGAAAACTACTCAACCTGGATTATTCACGATTCGATAAAAGAAGAGAATAAAATGAAAGCTCGATTTCTTCGAGTGCTTGGGTTTGTAATTTGCTGCCTATTCTGTATTACTTGTTCTGAAAAAGTCGTCCCGGTTTCGGACAACTATTTTTTCCTTGCTTACGGGAATCTTCTCAAAGTTAATCCCGACAAACAGACCCTGTCTTATCTCTTCTCTTTTCATCCGGCAGCACCTACTGTAGGTTATTCACAGGACGGCTTCTACTGGGCCCGCCTCGGAGAAAAATCCATAGCAGCATTCAACCCTCTGAAAGAAAAAATGGAAGCGAATATTTTGCTTCCACACCGTCCATATAACCACATAACTACGCCAAACAATAAAGCCTATATCACTCATCATACCCTCACTCCGGAAGGGTTCTGGATATCTGTCATCGATACGCGAAAGAAAAAACTTATTGGCACAATCAAGCACATCAAAGGTTTGAGAAGCGGATTAGCTCAAAGGCAAGGTTTTGTATATATTGCAACAGCCGGTGTTGAAAACCCGGATACCCTCTTCCTCTATGAAATAAATACAAGGAACGATCATATAGAGGAAATATACAAAGTTCGGAATGCAGATTGTTACTGGAAAATTTCTGCAAGGGGAAACTACTTATATATCAGCCAAATCAACAAGTCAAAGAAAAATTCGCCTCCATCGATCGAAGTTATGGACATTGAAAAAAAGACAATCACGCAAACGATTCACTCTTCTCAGCTGCCCGGAGTAAAAGAAATAACCTCAAAAATTACCTTTACCAGAAACCATGCATTCATGCCCTGCCGCACAATTGACGGGAGCCCCGCTATAGGAGTATTCAATCCGGATTTAGGAAGAATACAGGGCCTTTTAAATGTCAGCGGCCACATTTATAAAATTATAGGCATTAAGGATGATACTTTATTATATATCGACAATCCTCTCTTGGCAGGAAAAAGAGGTATTTCTCTCTATTTTTATAATCTCAGAGAGAGAAAGGAGGTGAAAATTATTAATATTTCTAAATTCCTGAGGGATAAGTAAAGTATGCATCTATTTGAAAGGAGGATAATTATGAAAAAAAAGCTTTTTTTAGGCGCTGTCATGGTTCTTGCAGTCTCTCTTGTCTGCTTCGGCCTTCTGGGCTTCAACATCCAGAATGAGGAAGAAGTAGACCCAGCCATAGCTCAAGCTCAGGCAAAGACAGCGCAGTTTGTTGACATGGTTTATCGAGCCTATTTCACAGGCGACATGTCCGAACTAAAAGAGTATCTGGAGCAAAATGATACCGAAGGAATTGTTAGAGACCTTATGAAAAAAAACAGGATAAGGCTTGGTACTTCCCGGGTCAGGCGCATGGAGACCGCTGGCCAAATCCTGCCATTCGGAGACTTCACTGACAGAACTGTTCTATTGAGTGCAACAGAGGGCAGTATTATCTTTCTGGTTCTACCTGGCATGTATACTCACTGCGGTTCATTTGACAAGCAAAAATATGCAGCAACCGACCCCGACCAGGGATGTATAATTACGGCAAATCTTGATGGGGTAACCTACGAAACGCCTTCAGAATGGTACTATGGCGATGGCAAAATGGTAAGTCGGCTTGAGGCACAAGGAGTGAATTCCTGGAGACTGAACTGGGCACAGAATTCCATCATGCGCTGGTATCAGGGCTGGACAATTTACTCCTTCCTGAAACTGAACCTGGATCCGGTATCAAGATGGGGCCCCTGGCGCTGGTACTGCAGCAAGACGGTCTGGAGAGTATTTAAAAAAGCAGGACTAGATGTAGAAAATACACATTATTATGACGACCCCACAATTGTTTCCAATATAATGGATAACTCTTTACTTTTTCAGTTATATAAGGGTTTACTAATAAAACTAGGCATTGACCCCGGAGTAGCTCAGGCTATGGCAAAAGAAAAACTAATAAATGCACTGGATGAATGTATCACACCCGATGAAATCAGGTTTTCCGAAAATCTATTAAAAATATCCACCTGGGGAGGTTATGATCCCTATTAGTCTTAAAGTCAAAAAATATTACTTCTGAATCGCAGACCAGTTTGTTAAGCTAATTACAATAGAAGTTTAAATCAATTTAAGGAGAGTAATTCTATACAAGGGAAATTTCTAATCTTTCTTCAGTAAAAAATTCAATAGAATCATCTCAATTCATCATAATTTATAACTGTAAGTTATAGAAAATGGGTAAATTATGGAAATCTATAACCTGCAGTCATAAAATAGAATTTTTTAAAAGACAAATTAAAAATCTTATCGTACCTTTTCAGCAAAAATTCTTTAGTTCTTTCCTTCTTCTTTACATTGTCAGCAGATTTGATGATAATTTCTAAAAAGATGAAAAAAAGGGAGCACAAGATGTCAATTAAAAAAGTGGCCATAATCAGCTTGTTTTTCTTTCTTATCCTTGCAGTACTGCATGCCCAACAGGGACTCGTACCAGAATTTAAGACAGAGCCCAATGACATGGCTCTCGAGCGCCTGGCCCATCCAGGAACTCCCTTTAATAAAGCCGGCAGAAAATTTGCCATTCTTGCGGACGAATGCGGTTCTTTTGAAGCATGGGCTTATCCCCTCAAGCTCTTGCGCAGTTTTGAGTTCTCGTTTTTAACATCAGGCTCCACACGTCTTATCCAGGGAAGAGACATTGTCCGCTATATATCTGTTTCTCCTGAAGCAACAACCCTGACTTTTACTTATCAATCCTTTACCGTAAAAGCCATCTACATAACCCCTGTCGAGGAAGCAGGAGCCATTATTCTCCTGAAGGCAGAATCAACAGAGCCGCTCACAATTGTCTGCGGATTCCTGCCTGTTTTGCAGCCGATGTGGCCTGCAGGAATCGGTGGTCAGTATGCTTACTGGAATGATAAGCTAAGGGCCTATATCATCTCAGAACCCACAGGAAAAAATCATGGAATCATCGGGAGCCCTGCTGCCTCTGGAATTTCTTACACTCCTGCACACATGCTTTCTGATACACCAAGTGAATTTAAAATCGAGATTCAGGATCCATTGAAAGTCAAAAACAGCTATATCCCAATTATTATAGCCGGCGGCAAGGGGCCTCAGAAGAAAGTCCTTAAAGTTTATGAAAACCTGAAAACAAACCCTGAAAAATCCTACAAGAAGAATCTGGAATACTACCGTGATCTTCGCAAAAACACACTTCGCGTTCAAACACCAAGCACAGAGCTGAACCTAGCCTTTTCATGGGCAAAAGTAGTTTTTGACAACCTCATGGTGGAAAATCCGGACCTTGGAAAAGGACTGGTTGCCGGGCTGGGAGCATCCGGAACAAGCGGCCGGCCCGGATTCGGCTGGTTCTTTGGGGGCGATGCTTACATAAATTCATTCAGCCTTTTAAGCTATGGTGTTTATCCATTCGTACGGGATGCTCTTGCTTTTACACAGAAATGGCAGCGAAAGGACGGGAAAATGCCCCATGAGCTCTCACAGGCAGCAGGATATATCGACTGGTGGAAAGATTACCATTACGGATATATCCATGGAGATACAACCCCTTATTACATTGCTGCCATGTACGAATATGCCAAAATGAGCGGAGACACAGATTTTATAAAAAAGAGCTGGGATTCCTTAAAGATGGCCTTTGAGTGGTGCCTGGCCACTGATACCAACAACGATGGATTGATGGACAACAAAAAAGCAGGCCTCGGTGCGCTTGAATACGGAGCCTTGACAGGAATAGAAACAGACATATATTTAGCTGCTGTCTGGGTGCGTGCAGCTTATGCCATGCCTTACCTTGCTGCCATTGCAGGTAAAAAATCCTATGCTGCAGATTCAAAACATCTATATCAGAAAGCCCTAAATGCATTCAACGAAAAGTTCTGGGACAAAGACAACCAGTTCTATGCATATGCATTTAATACAAAAGGCGAACACGTCAAGGAAATCTCGCCGTGGAACTCAATAGGCCTTATGTGGGATTTCGGCACAGAGAAGCGAAGTTTAAAGTCACTCGAAAGAATAAGCTCTTCTGAGCTTACAACAGACTGGGGAATACGGAGCATTTCTGTGAACAGTAAGCATTTCCAGCCTCTGAATTATAACTACGGAGCAGTATGGCCTTTTCTCACAAGCTGGGTGACAACTGCCCTTTACAAACACCACATGCCTCTCCAGGCCTACAGCCTGCTTATGTCTACAGCACGACATACTTTTGATAACGCACTTGGCTGTATCACGGAGGTCTTTTCAGGCACTCATAATGTCTGGCCGCAGGAGGCTGTGTCTCAACAGGGTTTTTCCTCAGCAGGAGCAGTGCTTCCTTTTGTTCGCGGACTACTGGGGCTTGAAGGCAACGCACTGGATAAATTTGTCTCTTTTGCCCCGCATTTTCCGGCCTGCTGGGACCATGTTTCAATTGACAATTTCAAGATAGGAAAAGCCGTCTTTGCATTCGACTACAGGAGAGACAAGAATAAAATCATAGTTTTTGTTAAAGCAGGAGACGCCGGAGAATACAGGCTTCGGTTCGCACCTGCGCTTGGCGCAGGAACTCATATCCAGTCGCTTGTTGTCGACGGACACCCTTTTGATTTTAAATGTTCTGAAGCTGCACAGATTGTCCAACCTTTCGTAAATATTCCTATAAATAAGGACTCCATACAGATAGAAATCTCCTTCCTCCCGGCTTTCGAAATCTTTCCTTTGCTGCAGGATGGTAAAGTGGGAGACAGAAATAAGGGCCTAAAAATCATTTCTTTCCACAGAGAAGGTTCAAAATTTGAGCTTATCGTAGAAGGCCTGGCCGGAAGCACCTATCAATTGAGCACAGTGAACCCGGAAACAGTTGAGAGCCTGGAAGGAGCAGAAATCATTAAAAGCAGCCTTAGATTTGTAATGCCACAAGGCAAAAACAGTGAATTCGTATCACACAAAGTCATCATACAGGTAAAACAGTGATCATATCCGCTTCAAATAAAAAACTCAGGCAAAGTGTAATAAAAGCCATTTTTTCCTCAGTTGACACAGTTTTTAGTTTTTGAAATAATTATTCATCACTTAAAGGTAAATTCTTGTTTATAAAGTTAATAAAATGGAGCAAAAATGCTCTGGTTTCTTGAATAAAATTGAAGGAGGATGTTTATGAAAAAATTTGCTTTGATATTTTTCGTTACAATAATCGCTGGTGCTATTTTCGCATTTGGCTGTTTGAATTCAAGCAATACTGGAACTTTAGGTGCTGCTACCGAACTCGAAGGGAAATGGTCAAACGATATCCAGGGAATGACCTTTACATTCTCAGGTGATAATTTCAGTATTACCTCACCAAATCCGAGCTACTGGTATAAAGGAACAATGGAATTAAAAACAAACAAAACACCAAAACAAATAGACATAAAGATTAAAGAATCCGCCATTCCTCAGTATACTGGAAAAACTTCACTGGGGATTTATAAAATCAATGGAGATAAATTGATCCTTACTTTAAATGAACCCGGCTCTCCGAAACGCCCTCAATTTTTTGAAGAAACAGGTGGCGCTATGGTATTTGAACTAACAAAACAAAAATAGCTTTTTTTTATGGAGTTGACTAATGAAAAAAGCCATCATCATAATCGTAGTCATTGCAGTGATTATTGGCGCTCTTTTTCTGGCAACCAAAAGCTGCAAAAAAAACGCTGACACCGAAACAGCAAACACTGCAGAAGTAGAAATAAGGAACATAGCGAAAACCGTTGTGGCTACCGGTAAGATAGAAGCACTTTACAAAGCCGAGATCAAATCAAAAATAGGAGGCGTCATCAAGCAGTTTTATATTGAGGAAGGTGACAAGGTGACTGTTGGCCAGAAACTGGTGGAAATTATTCCGGGAGCCACTCCAGTGGAAATGGTTCGGGCACGGACCGAAGTAAAGGCCACAGCATACAATAAGGACGTCGCCGAAAAACAATATCTGAGGAGCAAAGAACTTCATGAACAAAACGTGATTTCGCCAGAAAATTACGATCGGGCTAAAGCGAGCTACCAAACTGCTAAGGCCCGTTTTTACGCTGCCATGGCTCAACTGCGAGTGCTGGAGCAGGGATCGAATGTATCAGCACTGGTTGAAGGCATCGAAGTCACCGAGCAGGATAAACGTGAAATCGATAAAGAGACACGGGAAGCCATAGCCAGCATGACAGTGATTGCTCCCATATCGGGTATTATCCTTTCCCGGGACACCGACAAAGGGAGTGCGGTCATCCCCATTTCCTCGGCCTACGGAGGAACAGTTATCATGACAATCGCCGACGTCTCTGAGAAGCATTTTCTAGGCGACGTGGACGAGGCAGATATCGGAAAGGTTCATCTTGGTTTGCCAGCCAGGATATATGTCGAATCTTATCCTGACGAGCCTTTTAAAGCAGATCTGACTCACATCAGCCCCCAGGGCCGCGAGGAGGAGGATATCATTAACTTCGAAATCCGGGCGGCAATCCATGACCCTGAGGATAGACTCCGTGTTGGCATGTCAGCAGATGCCGAGCTCATTCTGGAGGAACATGATAATGTTCTGGTTGTCCCAGAGGGCGCAATAATATACGAGGACGGGAAAACTTTCGTCAATATCCAGGATGATTCTGTCCCGGAAGGAATGCAGAAAATTGAAATTACAAAGGGCATTTCCGACGGTCTTCGAACTGAGGTCCTATCAGGCCTTGAAAAGGGCCAGGTTGTGATTCTCCCTAAGTAGTGTCATAAAATAAGTTTCATGGCCCCATCCTGACATTGGTCCGAACAAGCCATTTATCAAGGATTTAGTTATGAATTTTTCGGAAATAATAAGACAGGCCTTCGTAGATCTGAAAGCAAATCGCCTCAGAAGCATACTTACGCTTTTCGGGATTATCTGGGGTATTGTAGCCATCATGATTTTGTTGGGTTGGGGATTCGGGTTTAGCAATTTCATGATGGAAGGTATGCACAAAATCGGGGAAGACCTGGTTGTTTTGATACCAGGTCACACCTCCATCGGAGTTGGTGGTTATAAAGCCGGACGGCCAATTGTGCCGGAAATGAAGGATATTGAGGCTATTCAAATTCAATGTCCTTCAGTAGCCGAAATAAACCCACAGATGGCCCGATGGTACTATGTAAAAGCCGAAACAGAATCCCGGCGATACAATATCCGTGGTATCCTGCCGGCTGCTAAAAAGATGAACAACTGGCAGGTGGCAAAAGGACGGTTTATCACCGAGGACGACTTTAAGAACCGCCGGCGTTTTGCATTCATAGGCAATAATATCAAGGAACAGCTTTTTGACATAGAATCCGATCCTGTAGGCAAAAAGATTAGAATTCATGGTGTAACGTTCCTCATCATAGGTGTGGCTGTTGAAAAAAAGTCGCAGTTATCTACCATAAACAGCCGACATGACGACCAGGTTCTGATCCCTCTCAGCACGGCACAACAATTATGGGGAAACGGGAAGAGCCTTGATCTTGTTTTTGTCAGTCCAAAAGAAACTTACAAATCCAGTCAAGTTGTAACTGAGATACGCTCTGTCATAGCCGATCGCCACCATTTCGATCCTGAAGACGAAGAAGCGTTGATGATTTTTGAATTTGCCTTCTTCGAGAAGATGTTTAACCTGCTCTCTCTCGGATTGAACATTCTCTTGGGCCTCATCGGAATAATAACCTTATTTATCGGCGGTGTTGGAGTAATGAATATTATGTTTGTGTCGGTACAGGAACGAACCCAAGAAATAGGCATCCGTAAAGCAGTAGGAGCAAAGAAACGGGACATTCGTCTCCAGTTCCTGGCCGAATCACTATTCATTACAATGCTGGGCGGATTAATTGGTTTTCTGCTGGGTTCGGCCCTGCTGGGAGCAGTAAGGCTTTTACCTCTGCCCCAGTATATTCCCATTCCCCAAAACTCTACGGAACTTTCCTTGATTGTCGTATTTGTGATGATCCTGACCGGAGTTGTCTCAGGATATATTCCAGCAAAAAGAGCGGCCGAGATGCAGCCGGTAAAAGCACTCCAGTATGAACGGGGTGAAACTTCCGAAGGCGGGAAAATACCAAAGCCTCTCTGGGTTTCTCGCACATTAACAGGTGAACTCATCGGACAAGCCTTTCTCGAAATTCGCAGCAGTAAGTCCCGGAGTTTCCTCACGATGTTTGGAATCTTCTGGGGTATTGCTGCCGTAATTGTACTCATTGGATTCGGTACAGGTTTCCAGGGATTTTTCGACCGCGAATGGGGAAAAATGGGTGAAAAAACTATCTTTGTGAGTGGCGGACGCGTTAAAAAACAAAGAAGCACCTATCGAGAAGCACGAAGAGTCCGGCTCTCATCAAAAGACGTAGATGCACTCAATACATTTCCCATTAAGGTAGAAAGAGCCATTCCGGAATATAACTGCGATTTTCCTGTAGTGAAATACATCAACGAAAACCGTGCTGTACACACCCTTGGTGTAGTTCCGGAAACACAAGAGATGCGTAATTTCAAGATTGCAAAGGGGCGGTTTATTAATCAAGGAGACATTGATGAAAGCAGGAGGGTCTGTTTTCTGGGAGCAAACATTCATGAGCGCCTCTTCGGGAGCCGTACAAGTGATATCACAGGAGAATACGTTAAAATCAATGGAGTCCGCTATCTCGTAGTAGGAACTGCCCAACCCAAAGGCTTTCAGCTGTCAATGAATAATTCCTATGATGACGATAAATTGCTTGTTCCGTTTACTACTGCATTGAAAGATTTCAGCGGGCAGAAATATCTGTCTCGAATACTTGTCTCGCCTGTCAGCAAGGAGAATTACAAAGAAGCCATATTGGAAATTCGTAAAACCTTGTCCAGGCTGCACAGATTTCAGCCGGAAGATGAAGATGCATTATATGTGTGGAGCATGCTGGAAGGAATGGATTTCCTGGTTTATATCGTGTTGGGACTTCAGATATTCCTGGGCGGAGTGGGAGTAATTACTCTAATGATTGGAGCTGTTGGAGTGATGAATATCATGTTTTTTGTCGTTACTCAGCGCACACGGGAAATAGGGATACGCAGAGCTGTAGGGGCGCTTCGAAAACATATTTTCCAGCAATTTTTTATAGAGGCTTTAGCCCTTACGTTTCTTGGGGGGCTTATTGGATTTCTGATCGGTTGGGGTTTAAATTCAGGCCTTTCAGCTCTCGTAGAAATCTTGCGTAGTCAGAATACTCAGCTCATGATGCTTTTTTCGCCCCAGAATTCACTGCTTACATCGATGATTACTGTTTTTTTCATGATACTGGCTGGGTTTTTAGCCGGGTTAACACCCGCGCTCCGTGCTATGCGGTCGAACATTGTTGAGTCCCTTCACTACGAATAAAAATTGGAGATTACCTGTAAAAGAAGCGAACTATTTCCTGAGCTTGACGGCTGTGCCGTAAGCGAAAAGTTCAGCCGCACTGCCAACAACACTGGTAGTCATATAACGAACATTGATTATTGCATCCGCCTCCATCTCTACGGCCTGGGCGATCATCCTGTTATTAGCCGCTGCACGAGCCCTTCCCATCATCTCTGTGTATTCAGTCAGTTCACCTCCGAGGATCAATCTAACTAGGGCAGATAGGTCTTTTCCAAGCCAAATGGCAAATACTGTATGACCCTGGGCCATACCGAGAATCGCTGTTATCTCTCGGCCAGGTATTTCTGTGGAATTCATCACTAAAACTTGGGAGTCAGGATCAGTAAGGGGAAGCTTCTTTCCCGATGTCTTGTTTACACTTTGTTCGAGAGCCACTGTCAGTAAAACCACAAGTATACCTCCCAAAAGGCAGAAAACCGCTATTCTGAGCCACAAGGGTATGACTGGATCCTTGGAAATAATCACGTACCAAGGCGTGCCGATAAATACCGTAGTGAATAGCCCAAGCACGAAAGCCAGTGAGCCAATCTGTCGAACTATTTTCATGATTCCTCCTTAAATTGCCAAGATGTCAGCCAACGATCACTAGACTGCATCCCATATTATAAGAAAAATCTATTAAAAGGAAACGTCTCTAATATAATCTCAACTTATGATTTATAAAGCTCTGTTCTCAACTCATTGACCATTTTCTTAGCTATTTCCACGGCTTCGAGAGCAAGTCCACATGAATAAAGAGTCAAGAATCTTCTCCCTAAAGCTTTATCCGTTTTTAGCAGCTTAAGAGCGGCTTCTTCGATAGCTGCTTGCATTGCATATTCTTTTGCCTCGTAATCTTTCCAGACTGTACGTACTTTCTTTATATATTTTCCATAATTCAAATCTACAAGATTTTCCAGAGAATTAAAAATCCAAAACGCCTTTTCTGGGTCATAATCAAATGTTCCTGCAGGTGGATTAAAATGAAATTCTGCTGTCAAGTTCTCTTTAAGGTTGTACTGTTTGTAGTAAATATCAGGGGTCTGTGTGATTCCTAAATACCAGGGAGTAAGAACGCTGGAACAGGATGCAGCAGTAGTCCTCCAATAAATACAACCGATCTCTGGGGGCAGCCAGTTTCTTAACTGGAACACAGCAGCCTCCTGGTTATGTTGACTACAAATACATCCATCCCCTGAATTCATGAGGTCATGTGGGGAACCTAATTTATATCCTTCTGTTTTATCGAACTTAGTTCCCTCAAGATGATCGCTTAGCATGTCTCTCATGTCCTTTACTGTGATTTTACGATTTGCTTTGACTGAAAAAGGAAGATTCCCCTTAAACGGTAAGGCGATATCCTTTCCAGTCACAAGACATTGACCTCGCCATTGTCTTGCGTCACAACCATATTTGGTTTCAAACCATCCCTTGCTAACTACATCGTACGCATCTTTATAATTAAATGGTACACCACTTTTAGGATCGTACCAGCCCCTTTTTATTGCATATTCAATGATATCCAGTGACGCCAAAAAGTTATCAGTATCTTCCAGGTCTATTTCGCCGATTATGTTTACATTTGCCAGTACAACCACCTCATCGTCAGGAACTCTTTGTGCAACCCAGTGTTGTCCTATCGCCATTGATAGTATCCATGCCTCATTCGGATCTGCTATCACAAGCGTCACGCCGGACAAATAATATTTATTCTCTAGCTTCTTTCATAAAAGCTTCAATATTTTCAAGAGGAGTATTGACCGGTATGTCACAACCCGAACTTAAAACGAAGTTTCTTGCATCTTTCATGCTTTCCTTTAAATATTTTGTAGCTACAATTACTTCTTCAGGGTTAGATTGAAAAAATACTTTAACAGGATCTAAATTACCTATCATTGCAATTTCTTCCGGTATTATCTTTCTTAATTCCTTAAAATCCAATACGCTGTCTAAGCTTAATCCAACTACACCCGAATCCAACATTGATTTTATGAGGTGATTTGTGTTTCCGCATATATGCAGTATCACAGGATTATTATTAACATTGGAAATCAGCCTCTTCAAAGGATAGAGAGAGAATTCTCTATATTGTTCTGGGGATAGGATAACCGCCATAGGGTCTAAAACCGCAATAACATCAGCTCCTGCATCAAAAAGAGCATTAGTATATTCGCTAATAATTTCGGTAGAGAACTCCGTAAACCTTAATACAAGGTCAGGATTTAATTTAACATTCATAGCTATATCATAAGCTCCCATCAGTTCTCCAGCCATAGTAAAAGGTCCGATCACATAGCCGCCTTTTATTATCGAAATATTTTTCGCCATCTTTTCCATTAATTCAATAAAAACTTTTAATCTGCCTGTAATTCCCTGCCAATTATTTTTCAGGTTTTGAAGATCATCCTTGCTCTTAAAAGAGTGTTCTACAACTGCAGGATATTCATTTTCAGGGAAATTTATTTTCACTCCTAAAACTTCAACTTCCACAGTAAGATCCATCAGTGGGAAAATGCCATCCGGAGCAAATTTATCTATTAACATAGAAAGGGTTTTATATTGTACCTCGGAATCAGCAAGATTTTCTTTCAGGGTTGTTTTAGAGAGCTTAATTCCCGGTGCACCTAACAGAGGAATTACCAATTTATTCTCTCTAATAATATTATTAATATTCATAAATATCCCTTTAAAAAAGCTATCCACTACAAAAATTTTTTTGATTTAATATAAAGCATACAGCTCAAAGCAAATATAACCTTGGCTGCATAATATATCCAGAACAGCGTAGCTGAGGTATATATATGAGGAAGCAAAAAAAGGACTGCTATAATTACGGCCAGAATAATCTTGCCTTTTTCTTCTGCATTTAGAAATGCAAAAATAAAGGCAATAATGGCTATTAAATTAATAACGGCAATCATAGCCCCCACATAGTTTAAAACTTTTTATTCTCCATTTTAAAAATAAGAGCCATCAATTTCTTATTGAATCCTGGAATTTTTCTTTTTATATATGATGTGCTTACTTCCATATTTTTTAGGAATGGCAGCGCTACGGGGATTCGAACCCCGGTCTGATGGCTGAGAACCACCTGTCCTAGTCCCCTAGACGATAGCGCCATCGTATTGTTTGATTATTGATTTTATTGCACTTAAACATTGAGAGTCAATAGCAACTTTAATTATTTTTTTATCAGAGTAACACTTGGGTAACAAACTGCGATTAAAACCATTCAATTTGTAAAGAGCTTGTAAAGAGTTTGTTAACAATTCCCCCCTTTATGAGAAATTTTACTCCTTTTATTCGCATTTTATAATGAGGCAATGTGGCAATGAGGTGATTTATGCTAGAATGTCATATCATCCGCGGGAAGCTAGGCCCGTCTGGCTTCCCCTCGCCTCGATTTAGTTATTCTTCTATTTTTCCAACTTTCCCTTTCATGATTAGCAAACTGTCCTTCAATTTCTATCCAACCAAGTAATCTTCACTTCATAAGATTTTATTTGCTCGTGAGAATTAGAATTAAAAGCGATTGCTTCAAAATAGGCATTTTGGCCAGGTTCAATATCACCCATATTAGCTGGAGACCCATTTGCTGTATCTATGATGTTTTTGAACTCTTCATCAGAATAACAGCTAATTTCTACCTTACAATTATAACCAGTTCCTATTCCGAAATTACCAACATAGCCCTCGAATCGTGGAATCCCGGATAATGTGTAAGTTCTGCTAAGCGTTCCAACAAGCCGAATTTCAGCCGAAACTATTGGATCTGGAGAGGTTGTTGGCGCTTTCTGGCAACTAATGAAAAAAAGACAAATTAATCCTAAAATAAAGATTTTAGTTTTCACTTTCATTTATTAATTCCTCTCTTACCTCTTCTTATCCTTCCTGCTTACCCTCCCAATCATCCTCTTCAGCATCTGGATCAACGGCCTTGATAAGATTTTTAGTAAACTGATTATTTACTTCCATTTTTATTATAGGATTTTCCTATAAATTTTTTCAACTTCCATATTAAATATATTCTATTGTTGCAGGGGGTTTCGTTGTAATTTCATATGCGACACGCACAACTTCCGGAATTTCAGTGGTAATTCTCCTTGAAACCTTCTTTAGAATTTCCCATGGAACTTCTGTTGCCTCGGCTGTCATGGCATCTTTGCTTTCCACACTGCGGACAATGATGATATTTCCGAACTTTCTCTTGCCGCCGTCAATTCCTGTTCCCTTGTCATTCAGAAGAACAGCAAATGCTTGGAATGGCCTCAAGGGGCTGATTCCCTCTTCCACGATCTGAGTTGCTTTTCTTACAAGCGATATTCGTTCGTGTGTCACCTCCCCAACCACTCTGGTGGCCAATCCCGGTCCTGGAAAAGGCATTCTCTGGTAAATACTTTCCGGCAGGCCTGCCTCTCTACCTACTTCTCTTACCTCCGGCTTAAACAACTCTTTTATAGGCTCAATAACTTTAAAACCATATCCTTTTTCAGGATCGATCCCGATCTGTTCAAGAATATTATGCTGGGTTTTAACACCGCCTTTTGTTTCGATTATATCCGGGGCAATTGTGCCCTGCACTAAAAACCTGGCTCCACTCTTCAGAACCGCCCTTCCAAAGACAGAATAAAATGTATTCCGGAAAGCCTTTCTTTTTTCTTCAGGATCAAATTTAAATTTTAATGAATCAAAAAATTCTTTCTGAGCATCTATGATTTCAACATCTATTTCAAGACTAGAAAAAATTTGACTCACATCCTGCGGTTCATTCTCTCTCATCAAACCATCATCGATGAACACCACTTTTAGCTTCTCTCCTATGGCTCTATGAGCAATGACTGTACATACAGAGCTATCAACTCCCCCTGATAAAGCAGAAATTGCTTTTTCAGAACCCACAGTTAACTTAACTTCTTCAACCTTCTCTTCGATAAATCGTTTTATATCCATTTTGTATCTCTCTCAAATATTTCTATCATGAATTATTATAAAAACTTCCAAGAATTTAGAGCAATTTAAATCTTACACTATCTTTTACCAAAAAGTAATAAAAAAAAGGCCCTGTGAAAGGATGTCAGACTTTCGTTACAAAATATAAACCCAGATACTCACCTTTAGAGGTGAAGATATAGATATAAAAATCATCACTTCAACCACCTAAAAAGGCGATTGACCCATTAAAGACATTATGACACTATTATGCACGGAAAAATTGAATTAGAAGAGGAGGGCCTATCCAAGGCATAGCTGAAAAGGGAGTAGGATGAACGGGGATTCCTCTCTCGGCCCTCCTCCTTCAACTATCTTAACTCGCAGGGAAAAACAACTATTTTAAACCTTTGTCCTCACCTCTACAATTCACGAATTGCTACCATATATTGTTATTCTTTTTTAAAAAATACAATATGTTGTTAAGAATGTCAAGTTTTTATATTAAATTTTTTTACTTATAAGAGAGCAGCTAAATTTGACCTGAAATCCTCCGTATGATATAAAAAAATAACCCTGGTTTTAAATGCCTTTAAGAATCCATGCCATCACATCCGAAGTCATACTAAATGCTTTTCAATCTATCACCGAAGAAATGAGCGTGGCTTTAGTCCGTTCTGCATATTCGACAAATATAAAAGAACGGAAAGATTGCTCCTGTGCCATTTTTGATTCTAAAGGAAACTTAATTACACTGGCCGAAAATATACCAATCCACCTTGGTTCCATGCAGGGATTGATGAATAAAATCGGCCGCAATCTTAAGAAATGGAATTTTCGTCGTGGGGATATTCTTATTGCTAATGACCCGTACCTCGGAGGAGGATCTCACCTTCCAGATGTCACTCTAACCAGGCCGGTTTATTATCATAATAAACTTGTGGCTTTTGTTACAAACGTCGCTCACTGGACGGATATAGGGGGGCGTTCTCCCGGAGTGGGAACCGCTGGCGATTCTACCGAAATATATCAAGAAGGATTTCGAATCCCACCTACGAAGATCATGCGTAAAAACATCCTTCAAAAAGATGTGCTGGAATTTATAATGTCGAATGTGCGAGGAAGGCAAGAAAGAGAGGGAGATTTGCGTGCCCAAATAGCATCCCTGCTTTTGGGAGAGCGCCGATTGGATGAACTTCACAAAGAGTACAAAGCAGAAACAATCACCAAAATCGAGGCAGAAATATTTGATTACAGTGAAGATTGGCTTCTGAAAGCATTAACCACAATACCTGATGGAACCTATCATTTTTCTGATGTAATGGATGATGATGGTATTTCAAATGAACACTTGCCAATCAAAGTGACTGTTATTATTACTCACAAATACCGCCCCTCCATAACATTCGATTTCACCGGGACTGCAGCCCAGGCAGAGGGTGGGATTAACATGGTTCACCAAGCCTTACTGGCAACCGTTTTTTACGCTGTTAAAGCCATTATTGCTCCGGATGTACCTATCAATGCCGGGTTCCAACGTCCTATCAGGATCAAGGCACAATCAAACAGTCTTGTAAACGCCTCAGAACCTGCAGCTGTGGGTGGAAGAACAGATACTTGCCAGAGGGTCGTTGATGTCATTATGGGTGCACTGGCACAAGCCGTGCCGGAGAGAGTCCTGGCTGCATCCAACGGAGCTACGACTGCTATTATCTTTGGTGGAACTAAGCAACTTTCAGGTTCAGATTTTATCTATGTTGAAGCTTTGGGGGGTGGAATGGGTGCTCGTTTCACAAAGGATGGAATGGACGGTATCCAAGTGCATATTACAAATACCTCAAATTTACCCATTGAAGCTATGGAAATGGAATACCCTCTTCGTGTCTTAAAGTATGAATTAATACGAGATTCAGGTGGAGCAGGACGATTTCGAGGCGGATTAGCAATCCACAAGGAAATTCAGGCTTTGGTACCGGTACTTTTCTCCGCACATGCGGACAGGCATCTTGTTTCACCTTGGGGCCTGAAAGGCGGCCTGCATGGAAAGCCCGGGCGATTTCTTCTTAATCCTGGCCAGTCCGGTTCAAAGCGTATTAAATCCAAAGTCTCAGGAGTTTTAATCCGTAAAGGCGATATCTTGTGTGTAGAAACAGCAGGCGGAGGCGGATACGGTTCTCCTCTAAAAAGAGAGCCTGAACGTGTCCTAAATGATTTTATTCAGGAAAAAATAAGCCGACTGCAGGCACGCAAAAGTTATGGCGTTGTATTTTCTAGAACTGGGAAGATAGATCGCCTTGCCACAACGTCATTGAGAAAGAAAATGATGAAACGGAAGATAAGTGAATCATGAGCGTTGCAATCGATATTGGCGGAACCTTCACAGATATTATTTTTTACGAAAAGAACCGCGGCGTTTTTTGGTCTGCCAAGATTCCTTCCAATCCAGACAATCCCGAAATACCCTTTATAGATGGATTGACCAGGGTACTGCAACTAGCCAGGAAAGACATTTCCGAAGTAGATGTGCTTATACATGGAACAACTATTGTTACAAATGCTCTGCTTGAAGGCAATCTTGCAAGAGTTGGACTGCTGGTAACCCAAGGATTCAGAGACTTGCTGGAGATCGGACGGCAGCAGCGCCCCAGTCTTTACGATTTGACAAAAGACCGAATGCCTCCCTTGATACATCGTGACTGCGTAATGGAAATCCAGGAAAGGATTTCTTCCAATAAAAAAATTATTCTCCCGTTGGACAAAAAACAGGCAGTAACACAAATCAAGACACTGAAAAAACAAAATTTAGATGTATTGGCAATTGCTTTGCTTTTCTCATTTTATAACCCCAAGCACGAAAAAATATTGAAAAAATTGGCACATAAGTTATTCGATAAAAAATTTATTTTTCTTTCAAGCCAGGTATCTCCCGAATTCCGGGAGTTTGAGCGTACAAGCACAACAATGATTGCTGCTGCTGTTGCCCCCAGAGTCGTAAATTATCTCCATGCAATTCAAACAAAATTGAAATACCAAAAAAGGAAACAAGTCAATTTGAGAATTATGCATTCAGGTGGGGGTACTTTAAATACTTACGAAGCGAAGAAACGGCCTCATACCTTGATCGAATCAGGCCCGGCAGCAGGACTTATAGGAGCGACTCATCTTGCCAAAACCCTTAACCTGAGCAGGGTTCTTGCCTTTGATATGGGAGGAACAACAGCAAAGACCGGAATGATTTTAAATGGAAAACTTCAATATTCACAAGAATATGAAGTCGGAGGCGAATTCCACCATGGCGGACGTCAGAAAGGAAGCGGGTATCCTGTTCGTACTCCTATGATCGATGTAGTCGAATGCGGGGCAGGAGCCGGAAGTATTGCCTGGATTGACAGCGGAGGACACCTCAAAGTAGGGCCCCAAAGCGCAGGTGCTGTTCCAGGGCCTGCCTGTTATGGTAAAGGCGGAAAAAATCCGACAGTTACAGACGCACATTTGATTCTTGGCCGACTATCCGCAGATAATTTTCTGGGAGGAGAGATGCCTCTTTATCCCAAAATTTCAGAGAGGGCTATAAAACGAACCATCTGCATTCCCTTAGATATGCATTTAGAAGAAGCCGCTGCCGGGATTCTGGCCATCGTTAATGCGAACATGACTCGTATACTCCGTCTCATTTCCGTAGCACGAGGCTATGACCCACGCAATTTCACTTTAATAGCCTACGGAGGGGCTGGACCGCTGCATGCTACGGAATTAGCTGGGTCAATGTCAATCAGTCATGTTGTTATTCCTCTATTGCCGGGACTTTTTTCAACTATAGGCTTGCTTTACGCAGATATGAATATAGACTTTGTAAAAACTGTTATGATCCCTCTAACACGAATATCTTCTCTCAATAAAACTCTAATTCGCCTCAATAAACAGGCAGAAGCCTGGTTTGAAAATAATAACGTAACATCTAAGAAAAGAAAAATTAGTGTTTCTTCTGATCTGCGTTATTATCATCAAAATTATGAATTAAGTCTTCCTTTTCCTGGATTAATTCTCTCTAAAAATGACATTCAGCAGATTCAGGCAGCATTTCATGAAATGCATACTAAAATATATGGCTATAGTGCTTCCAGTGAGAATATTCAAGTTGTTAACTTGCGTTTACGAGCTACAAGACTCCGGTCTAAACCTCGAATGCCAAAATTGAATTTTACAGGAAACTTATTGGATGGGAATCGAATCAGAACCAGACCTGTTTGGTTTAAAAACAAGGAATTTAAATGCCGAGTTTACGAGCGTTCAATGCTGCCGGCCGGATTCACTTTTAATGGACCTGCTGTCGTTCAGGAAAAAGAATCCACTACGCCAGTTGGGCCGAATTGGAATCTTCAAGTTGATGCATTAGGAAATTTGCACATGTTGCATTGCAAATGAAAGTCTAATTTGAAATCCGCGGTCCCACGACACTAATGCCTGGAGGCTATAATCTTTGTTCTTCCCATCCAAGAAAGGTCTTCTAAATCTTCAAAATGCTCTTCAAAAATGCGGTAATACATTAATTCCTCTTTAGAATTAATTATCCAGCCATTTTTCAACTTGCGCTCAAGCTTAAAATCATTATCTGTAATGGTTTGATTAGCATAATCTGACATTATCTCTCCAAGGCCTGTTCCCTTCCAGAATTTGACTTTCTTTCGATTCAATATTGCTTCTGGAAGCTCACCATCCATAGCTTCACGTAAAACCCACTTTCCTACATTATTATGAAGCTTCAATTCAGGCGGTATCCGGAGGGCATAATTCACAACTTCAGGGTCGAGAAAACAAACGTGAGCAACTATTCCGTGTGCAGAAGCACTGCGATCAACTCGTTGCAATGCTGTATTATGCAGCCGTTTTGTTATATCTATCAATTCACCAGGCAAGTTTTTTCGCTCAAGAGTTTTTAAATAATGATATCCAGCGAAAAGTTCATCTCCACCTTCACCAGATAAGACTTCATCAACATATTCGGAAGTTCTTTTTGCAACCAGAAAATTCATGAGGCTGGAACGTACAAGATGTGCATCAAAAGATTCCAGATGAAAAATAACTTCAGGTAAAACCTCAAGTAAATCTGAGAACTCAACCAAAACTTCATGGTGTTTCGAATTAATAAAACCTGCCACTTGCCGGGCATACTCAAGATCAGGAGATCCTTCCAATCCAGCGGAAAAAGTATAAATCTTCTCCACAAAAGGACTGGCCAGTGCGGCCAAAGTACTAGAATCCAAACCTCCGGAAAGCCAGGAACCAATCATGTCTCCTTGTGTAATTAGCTTTTCAATAGATCTTTTAAGGAGCTGTCTCAGTTTTTTAGTTACTATCTCAGGATCTGATGTTAATAGTTCTTTATTTTTTAGTTGAAAATAAGATTCCACCTGTTCACCATCAGATTTACACCCGGGAGGAACTGATTTGACTTCCGAACAGAGACCAATCAAAGCTTTGACTTCTGAGGCAAAACAAATGGCTCCCTCCTCATTTTCCCCATAATAAAGTGGAGCAACACCCAAGGGGTCACGCTTAAGAATCATTCCGTCTTTACTGGCTTTAACCAATGCAAAATGTCCAGCATTAGCACCATCCTCAACTTCATTTTTTTGCCTCATCCGGACAAGAGAGTCTGTCTGTGCCTCGGCACATACAATACCAAGAGTAGAGTTTCCATTTTCCCTGATATCTCTTCCAGCATTGCCTCGATATGATATTCTCTCCAACATCTTTTTGACTGCAATTTTTTCACCTGGTTGGTTAATCCCTGCAATTCCTGACACTTATACAACCTCCTTATATTTTGTAGGTAACATATTATGATGTAAGTTATTCATTTTATTTATTTTATAATCGCAATATATCATATTAAACTTCATGTGTCAAAAATCTTTAAAAATGACAAATATGATTTATATTGAATATTTTTTAGGAAAAGAAAAGATTCTTCGTAGAAAAATTTGGCTCGGAAGTAAGATTGACTCCCAGCCTTTTCAAACCCGCTTCATCACCAGGAGTAGGAATATGAGTCATATGAACATCACATCCTCTCAGTTCCTTCAATTCGTTCAGAGCCATCTTAACAGTTGGGTTTGTTGCAACGCTTACACTCAAGCCTACAAGCATTTCTTCCAAATCAAGGCTCAAGGACTTTGATTTCAAAATATCTTTTTTTAGACCTGCTACAGACTCAATTATATTAGTTGACAATAAAGGGATTTTATCAGGAATCCCTGCCAATTTTTTTATTGCATTTAAAACAAGACTCGATGCCGCATGCATGAGCGGAGAATTTTTTCCGGTTACGATTGAACCGTCTTTGAGCTCAATGGCAGCCCCACAAAAAATCCCCTTATTCCCTTTTTCTTTCTTCCTTGCATCTTGAGCAGCGTGCCTTGCTGGTGTGACAACTTTCCTGTCTTCGGATTCAATATTAAGTTCTTCCATAAGAAGCTCGGCTCTCTGGACAGTATCCTTCTCCACAAATCCCATGGCATACTCACAGCTATAGCGAAAAAACCTTCTGATCACTTCCTGTTTTGCCGCCTCCCTTACGATTTCATCATTCACAATACCAATATTAGCCCTGTTTACTCCCATATCCGTAGGAGACTTGTATGCAGACTGTGATTTTGTGAGCTTTTCCAGAATACGTTTCAGAACAGGAAACACCTCAACGTCACGATTATAATTAACAGCAGCCTTTCCGTATGACTCCAGATGAAAAGGGTCGATAAGATTATAATCCCCAATGTCAGCAGTTGCAGCTTCATAGGCAATATTGACTGGATGTTTCAAAGGCAAATCCCATATAGGAAAAGTCTCAAATTTTGCATACCCAACCTTAATACCATGTTTATAATCATGGTACATCTGGGAAAGGCAGGTTGCCAGCTTTCCACTACCGGGGCCGGGCCCGGTCACAATCGTCAAAGGTTTCTCGTAAGAAATATACTCATTAGCTCCATATCCTTCATCACTAACGATTAAATCAATATCTGTAGGATATCCTTTGGTAAAACTATGCGTATAAACCTTGATATCCCGCCGTTCCAGTTTATTCTTAAACATCTTTGCTGACTGTTGATTTTCAAAACGAGTAATCACAACCCCTAAAATTTCAAGCCCCCAATCTCTAACATCATCTATAAGCTTAAGAGCATCTACGTCATATGTAATCCCAAAATCTGCTCTTAATTTTTTCCTTTCTATATCTCCAGCATAAATGCAGAGCAGGATCTCAGCCTTATCCTTAAGCTTTTGGAGCAGCCGCATCTTAACATTCGGGTCATAGCCAGGCAGAACCCTTGAGGCATGGTAGTCAAAAAGTAACTTCCCTCCAAACTCTAGGTAAAGTTTATTATCAAAAAGTTTTACTCTCTCGAGAATTTCTGCCGTCTGCTTTTCTAGATACTTTTCGCTATCAAATCCTACTGCTTTTCCCATTTATTGCTTCTCCTTTATTTATCTATCCTACCAGTGTTGTATTTCGCCCAGGCAAGTCAAATACGATTTACTGCCAACCGGCACAATATTCGATATGACAAAATAATACAATCAGGAAGAACACAGACAATTAAAAAGTGTGCCGAGGGCCGGACTCGAACCGGCACGTAGGAAACCCTACGAGGGATTTTAAGTCCCTTGCGTCTACCAATTCCGCCACCCCGGCTTTTCTTCTAAGAAAAAAACCGGATGCCTTTCTCTTTTCACCTAAGAATATAGATGATTTTTTCTCTTTTCTCAAGTACAAATTCAATTCATCATTAATCATGCTTTTGCTTTTTCCATTCGGAAACAAGATGGATTGTGCGATTCTAATTCTTTTTAACTTCAACTGAAACTTCAAACTTCCCGGTAATGACTCCTGTCGTGGGAGCATTTGCAGTTCCTTCAAATCCCGGCTGCTTTCCCCCGATAGCAACTTCAAAAATCCCCGGCTCTACTACCCGTTTATTCTTGAGGTTAATCAAAGAAAGCTGCCTTGGTGTTAGTTTGAAATTAATGCTTTTTTTTGCTCCTGGTTCAAGGTATATTCTCCAGAATCCCTGCAATGAACGAATAGGCACTGGAACCGAAGCTTCAACATCTGACACATACAGCTGGACGACTTCTTCGCCTTCTGTTTGTCCTGTATTTCTCACATCAACTGTAATGTTGATCTCTTGAGATGGATCGACCTTCTCCGGCAATCTCAGATTACTGTATTCAAACGAAGTATAACTAAGGCCGTGGCCAAAAGGATAGAGAGGTTCACCATCAAAATATTTGTAAGTCCTCCCTTTCATTGAATAATCCTCAAAAGAAGGCAGTTGATTAACAGATCTGTAGAAAGTAATAGGCAGACGGCCTGCAGGATTGTAATCTCCGAAGAGAACATCTGCAACAGCTGTTCCTGCTGCCTGCCCGGGATACCATGCCTCCACTATGGCCGGGATGTGTTCATCTGCCCAGTTAACTGCCAGGGCACTCCCGTTCAAAAGGACCAGGACAACAGGTTTTCCAATGCCGCGGATCCCTCTTAACAGTTCCTCTTGTGTATCCGGCAATTTTAAATCCAGCCTGTCTCCACCTTTAAAACCCTTAACATTAACTTCCATTTCTTCCCCTTCTAATTGTGGAGAGATCCCCATTGCCATTACGATGACATCTGCCTGCTCGGCTGCTTGGACTGCTTCCTCTTTCATGTTTCGTGAAGGCCTGGACCAAGCCAGCCGGACCGTTGAATCACTGTTATGCTCATAAAACTCAACCTTAATCCTGTAAGATTTTCCGGCTTCAAGCTCACAATCTTTGGATGTAGTCCTCGGATGATGACGGCTGTCATAATGCAAAAAGAGAGCATCTTCAAGAAATACGCGCAATCCGCCAAATGCACTTGCTGCAAGAGTATATTTACCTGTAACCGGAGGAATCAGTTCTCCAATCCATCGGACTCCAAAGTTATTATCATCAAGATCTTCCCTGGGAGCCCCGTCCCACCAGTTAAAATCGATTTCTTTATCAATGCGTGTAAAAACCGGTTCGCCCTCAAATTCCCGGTTGTCAAAATATTCAGCTTTAAGCCCCGCTCTGCCATCAGGAGTACGGAGAGCTGCAGCTGGAATCACGTGGAAAGACGGAAGATTTTCCGCTAGGAAGCATCCCTGCGCATAAAGAACTTTAGAATTCGGAGACACCTTTTGACGGATCCCATCAAGAAGAGTTATTGGATTTGACGGAGTGCCGTTATAATTACCAAGCAGAACTTCTACATCATCCGCATTAGGACCTATGACAGCAATAGTTTTAATATCCTTTTTCAAGGGCAGGAAATTTCTCTCATTTTTCAGAAGCACAATAGATTTTCTTGCAGTATCTAAAGCCATTTCCTGATGTTTTTTGCAATCATTCACTTCATAAGGGATTCTTGCGTAAGGAACTCTATCAGGAGGGTCAAACATGCCCAGTCTAAATCTCGCTCTAAAAAGTCTTTTTACAGACACATCAAGTTCTTCTTCCGAGATATATTCTTTTGCAACCGCTTCAAGAAGAGACTTGTATTCCCTCCCACAGTTTAAATCACAGCCAGCTTTAATTCCTACTGCCGCAGCTTGTGGAGAAGTCTCCACTATTTTATGGGTTTTACAAATGTTGCTAATAGCCCCGCAGTCTGAAACTACATATCCATCAAAACCCCATTCTCCTCTGAGAATCTGTCTCAAGAGGCGGTCACTCCCACAGCATGCTTCACCCATGTATCTGTTGTAAGCACACATTACAGAATAAGCATTAGCATCTACGATACACATCCGGAATGCTGGCAGATATGTCTCTCTCAGATCACGTTCATCGACCACAGCATTGAACGTATGGCGGTCAAGTTCCGGCCCACTGTGCACAGCAAAATGTTTGGGGGTTGAAATAGTCTTAAGATAATATGGGGCATTTCCCTGCAGGCCTTTCACAAATTGCACACCCATCTTACCGGTAAGATATGGATCCTCTCCATACGTTTCCATACCCCTTCCCCATCTAGGGTCACGAAAAATGTTAATATTGGGTGACCAGAATGTTAATCCCTCATAAATACCTCTTTTGCCTTTACGTATAAACTCATGATGTTTCGCACGGGCCTCATCAGAAATAACGGTTGCAACCCGGAACATGAGATCGCTGTCCCATGTTGCCCCCAGTCCAATTGCCTGTGGAAATACTGTCGCTCTTCCTGCAAGATACAAACGCTGCTGCAAGGCAAAAACAGAGAAGAAAGATTCCAGTTTTATTGAGAACATTTTTTTTCATAGAGATCCCCTCCTTATATTTCTCTTTCAAAAAGACCGAAACATTAGTGCCAGTTTTTTAGAAACCGCACAAGTTGACTGCGAAGCATGAATGGGTCTTCGCCTTCTTCCCCCCTGATACGTTGGCTCAGCGCATGGAAAAGCCGCTTCTGGATTCGAAAGGCTTCAACATGTTCCTTTACAGGCTTCTTCCGATGCCTCTCATTCAGCGTTACAAAAGAAGAAGTTAGGACATCAATTGGAACAGGATGTTTTAATTCATTATTCCAGACCCATGCAGCATGCAGTGCCGCTCCCAGTGCAGCCCCTTCGCCTTCAACAGGAACAGCCTCGGCTTCAAACATATCGGCAATTGTCTCACACCACGCCTCTGACTGAGACAATCCTCCTGTAAGATGTACTTCTTTTGCTTTCATTGGCATCCGCTGAAATCCTTCGTAAAGGTTCATAACATGACCCTCAAGAACTGCCCTGCATAGGATTTCGCGGGAAAAGTCTTCCGGTTTAAACCCAAAATAAACCGGAGATGCCAGTGGAAGATTTGGTGTTCGTTCACCAGTATACCAGGGAATTAAAAGCCTTCCTCCATTGCCAGGTTTTGTTTTTCTTACAATCTTATTGAACCCTTTATGGCTGATATTAAACTTTTTTAAAACAGCATTGTACCCGTTAGCCAGATTCGACACACAGACAAGAAGAAGATAATTTCCTGTGCTGTCACAGTAAGAAGCAATTTCTCCCGCAGGATCGATGAATGGTTTTTGCAGAACAGTACATGCGGTTCCACTTGTGCCAAGACTTACTGTCACTATACCCGGTTTAACATTGCCAGTTCCAACAGCCCCATACATATTGTCCCCACTTCCTGCATCTATCATGCACCGGGGAGAAAATCCAAACCTTTCAACCAGATCTTCCGAGATAAAGCCGATGCTTTTATCGGCATGTCTTAAGGAAGGAATCTTATTCAGCAAACCCGGATCAATGACATCGATGACTTTCTTTGACCACTTCTTCGTCTTTGGATTCCAAAGAGCCATTCCGGATGTATCCCCAGGTTCTATGACTTTTGTACCGCCTGTAAGATACCAGTTAATATAATTATGCACGAGAAAAAGTGTCGATGATTTTTCATAGATTTCCGGCTCGTGCCTGATCATATGGAATATTTTAGATGCTGTATATCCAGTTTTCTGGCTGTTCCCTACTTCCCGAATCATCACATCCGGTCCTCCGACCTTTTCTGTCAGTATGCTGCATTCTTCGAGAGTTGAAAAGTCATTCCAAAGTTTACTCCGAGGCCTGCTCAGTTTTCCTTTGTTATCCAGAGCAACCAATCCGTGCTGCTGTCCTGAAACAGAGATACATAAAATTCTCTCTGGAAGAAGGCCATAATTCTTCAGGTTCCTAAATATTAGATCGACTGCCTCTATCCACATCTTTGGGTCGGATTCTGAACATCCTTCATCCAAATCCTGGATCACACCGTTTTTCGTATTAAAATGCGGCAGATGCTCATCATAATTAACATAGTCGACGTGAACGATTTTCTCCGCTGCTGTATCTATAACAACAATCTTACAACCCTGAGTGGAAACATCGATCCCTGCAAAAAGAGTCTCCTTCATATTAATACCCTGGCAGTATTATTCCTGTTTCATAAAATCTTCCGGCTTTTTCATGATCTTTTCCGCATTATAGGAAGATAATAAGAATGGATAGGAGATCTCTGAAGATAGAGCCGGATATTTATCATCCTCCTCTTTTCCTTTTTGGAATATCCTTAAAATATAATCTTTATTGCCTTTTAAGGTCACTGAATAAAGAGGATCTTTGAAGTCTTCCGCTGCCTTCTCCTCTATGAATTCATCGCATTTAAGGTTAGATAACTGTGAAAAGAGAGAATCGATCTCTGTCTTTTGGGCTTTTTTCCCGTCAGGCGTTACCCAGAATTCTTCCTCTTTTGGTGCACTAGGCTGATCTTTATCTTCCTGCTCTTCAGGCTGAATCTCCAAAGGCACCATTTTTCTTGATAATTTATAGGTTTCCCCACCCGTATTAATTTCTGCACCTGTTATTTCATTTTTATCAAACTTCATCACAACCTTGTCTCTCAAATCCATTCTCTCCTGATCAAATGTACTGCGAAAAGAATTCCTTGCATGATACACGCGGGGATCTTTTCCCACTCTGACAAACGTGTGGCTGTAAGTCGAAGAAGGCTTTCCTACATCAAATTCCCGCAGTAATTGATCACCTTTAAAAGCTTTCACAACAATCTTTTTTGCCTCATCTAATTCATAACGCATGTAGTCCTCTTTTTCCGCAGATAATTCTGTCAGAGTTAAATTTTCGATGAAATCCAACATTCCCTTTACTTTGTCATAATCCGCGGGATATTCCTGAGGCATAATCTTCCACACATCTCCTTTTCCAGCAAGGATGATTTCTTCGCCTGCTTTGGATATTTCGATCATATCTATTTCACTTTTTTCTATCCTATCAAGTTTTGGAACTTTATAAGTCATTTTATTCCTGTTACTACTGAAGATAAGATAAACAAGAAGCACAACGATGATACCGAACAAAATAACATATTCTTTTTTCAATCTCATGACTGCTTCTCCGTAGCCCTGCTTTTTTGAAGAAATATCGCCTCAATCATCCTTCGCCTGGCTCTACGCCTGAACCAGACGAAAAAGCCAAAAAGTATAAACAAAATTGGCAATCCGGCAATATTAAATATTTTCACAAAAGTCCTGGTTATAACCTTAGTATCTTTTAGGGGATTGAAACGTTGATTCTTGCTTCTCATCACGGCAATATCTGACCTGTTATTCAAATAGTCAATTGTATTCAATAAGAACACGGCATTTGGAGAACTCCCCTCTTCATCCAGAACATTATCCTTTAAAATTTCCGCGCTTCCGACCAAAAATATCTTACCAGGCTTTCCCTTGGAGAGAATCTCCTTTTCTCCCTTAATTTTTGATTCCGGCATTTGAGGCTTCTGCTGTTCTATTTCCTCATTGGATTCCTTCTCTTCACCCTTATCCTTTTTTGGCCTTTCAGGTACAGGTTTATCAGCAAAATAACTGGAGAACTCTCCCTCTAAGATATAAGCCAGAGGCATGCTCTTTTCATCTTTATCATCAACCGGCGGGCGAATCGCCCATGGACTTAGATTAATCCTACCCACCATTTCCCAGGACTTGTTTGAAGATGAAAATAATCTGTCGGCTTTTATCTTGTTTTTATCTATTTTTTCTTTGTCAATTTCCAATGGGGACATCTTAATCATAATTAATTGTTTGATATTCTTAATGAAATCCAGCTTGTGGTTGATATTTTCATTCTTTATGATTGGAGCGAAATAAACCTGCATTTCTCCACTGACACGATCACGGCTTGTATAGCAGCTCTCATCCATAACATAAGATTTCTTAACCTCAATACCGTAATTTTCCAGCAGTTTTTCCAATCCTGTATTTACAGGGAGATAAGCAGGCTGAGTCATTCCATACATCTGCTGACTCTGCCCTTGTTGTTTAATTTCATTAAACGCTTCCATGAAAACCGCCAGTGACTTTCCTTTCATTAAGAATTGATCAATCTGAAACAATTCCCAATCTGAAAAATTTTCCTTGGCACCTGCAATAATAAGAGTATCAATGCTGTCCGGAACTGGATTTTCTTTCAGGTCAACTTGAGTAACACTATAACTGCTACTGAGAAGAGAATTGAATCTTGTTAACGAATCGCCCTGCTGCTGCATCATCTGATATTGAGGAGGCAGTGCAGGGGAAAGAGAGAGAGTTCCATGAGTTGAAAGATATCCTATCTCGTCATTAATATTAATGAGATTATCAATACTCCCTTCAACGAAAGTTTTAACCTGTTCAATACCAACAATTGCAAACTGTTCCTCCAGGCCCCTGCTTGTCAAATTTAAGCTTTTGTCTAATAACCTCTGCTCTATTGATTTGTCACCGTATTCTATTCCAAGCGCTACGATGCCACTCCCTGCTGGCATAACGGACTCATCCTTTTTCTGAAATTCAGGCCATTGTAGTCCGAAACGTTCGTATCTTTTCAAATCCTCTTCAGTTACTTTGTCAGTACTGGGATCAATATAGACAAATTCCAGCTGCCCATAAACCTTACTATTTAGTTCCTTTACAGCTTGAGCAATGTTACTTTTTAATACTTCCAAACCTTCAAGATTAACCTCTGGAGCAATTTGTGAAAGAGATGAAGATTGTATTAATTTGACTTCTATTTTTTCAGATAAGTTTAATAGAGCTGAAATTTTATTATTCATCTTCTGAATAGTACTTGTGATTTGATACTCAAGTCCTTCTGTAGATGTTATAGCTGGAATTTTTTCCACTATATCCCCGTGGATCAACACCATACCCATATAAGCCCTCTGAATTTTTGCCTCATCCTGTTCGATTTTCTGAACGTTTACAGGGTAAATCCCATAATCCTGCGCTTTTTTTCTATTCTCTTCAGCCTTCTCACTTAAATCCCCCTCCTTAGCGCTTACATCGAAAAAACGAAAACTCAAGTAATTATTGGCATAAAGAGAATATTCTTCCAACAGGTCATGGAGATAGCTTTCAACATTATTGTATGGAGCCGGAAGTTTTTTCGAGAAAAACACATTGATAGTCAGAGGCTCCTTCAGGGTTGAGACAGCCTTCTTACTCGCCTTTGAAAGAGAGTAAAGCTTATTTGCGGTCAAATCAATCCTGAAAAAAAGGCTTACTCCTGCAAGGTTAATCAAGATGATTATTATGAGATAGAGAGAAAATTTATAATATTTTGACATTTTTTTAGCTTTTTCCATTTTGAACTCCTTATTTCTTTTCCTGCATAATCAGATTTGTCCCGTAGAGCGCAACAAAAGATACTGAAAGGAAATATAAAATATCCCGGGAATCAAGCATCCCCTTGGCTATATTTTTAAAATGGTAACTTGCACTGAGATACTGGAAAATTCCCACAAAAGAATTCGGGAGAAAAAACAGCATGAAATCCACTAAAACTGTAAGGGAAAAGCATATGACCATCCCAATTATAAATGCAATAACCTGATTTCGTGTCAGTGAAGATGCCAATAATCCGATTGCGCTAAAAGTTGCTCCAAGCAATAAAGCACCCAGATATCCTCCTATTATAGGTCCCCAATCAAGCTCTCCTAAAAATGAAATTGAAAAGGCATACATAATAGTTGGGGCAAGCATAATGCCAACGAAGGCTACAGCGGCTAAGAATTTCCCAATTATAATGTCTTTGAAAAATACCGGCATTGTCAGCAAGATTTCATAGGAACCAACATTTATCTCCTCAGAAAACAATCGCATGGTAATTGCTGGAATAATAAAAGCAAATGTCACTGGCAAAAGTGAGAAGAATTGAGTCAGGCTGGCCTGACGGTTCAGGAAAAAAGTAGAAAAAAACAGCCAGCCCATAACGACTAAAAAAACCGAAATCACGATGTACGCGATTGGTGAAACAAAATAAGTTCTAAACTCTTTTTTAAATATGTGTTTCATATTACGCATTTCAATTTCCCCTGGTTAATTTCCTGAATATATTTTCAAATGACTTTTCATGAAGCGATTTTCTTAAATTATCAATAGTATCATCTGCGACGATCTTGCCTTCATCTATTATCACAACACGGTCACAGGTCACTTCTGCTTCACTCAGAATATGAGTTGAAAAGACTATTGTTTTTTCTTTCCCGATCTCTTTTATAATCTCTCGAGTCTCAGCAATCTGATTGGGATCCAAGCCGGATGTGGGTTCATCCAGGACAAGAATTTCCGGATTTCCCATCAGGGCATGGGCAATACCGACTCTCTGACGGTATCCTTTTGAAAGCTCATCAATTGTTTTATGCATGACCTCATTCAAACTGCACAAATCTGCTAATTCATGAAGATGAGATAGTTTTCTATTTTCTTCTACTCTCCTTATGTCAGCAATGTAATTTAAATAATCAAAAACCAACATGTCTCGATAGAGCGGGGCTTCTTCAGGCAGATATCCAATGCATTTTTTAATTTCAATCTGATGGTCATAAAGATTATAATCCTTTACCTTTATTGTTCCTGCTGTAGGGCTCAAGTAACCGGTCAAGACCCTGTAAATCGTAGTTTTCCCAGCTCCGTTCGGTCCTAATAACCCCAGTATTTCGCCCTTATTAATCTCAAAACTCACATTATTTACAGCACAAAGTTCACCATAATACTTAGTCAAATTTTCGATTCTTATCATAAGCAACTCCTTTCCTTAAATATAAGCTTTCAGTTTGCCTCTAGTATTTTAATACATCATTATACATCTTTCCGTTTCATGCAGCATTCTATTTTTCTGTTTTCTCCATCATTTCCTTTAAATATTAGGATATACAACATGAAAAAATCGAAGTCAAATACATTGTAACGAAGCAGATGCGGTAAGACCGGCTCGCCTGGAAGGTAAAGAATGCCGATTATAATTAATATTAGATTCAAGAAAGAAAGCGACTCTCTTAATCTTGCGAAAAATCATGCTAACAAGCATATTTCATCAAGCTTAAATAATAGTATCAGCAATTTTTATGAATAATCCAGGAAAATTGGAGGAACTCCTGATATATTATCAGGTTGACTTGAATCCCAAATAATATTAGATTAATTTTGTTCTCTTTAAGAGAGCTATCGCTTTATAGAATACAAAATGGATAGCCATCCTCAGAAAACATTCAGGATTTTACCAGAAAAACTTGAATCATCCGTTGTTGAGTTTTCAAAAAAAGTTGCCGTTCTCTTTATCAACCTCAAAATCAGCCCAAACAAATTGACCGTCACAGCTTTTCTCGCAGGATTGGCTGCCGGTCTTTTATTCTTCTTTGAAAAGCCATTATTAGCAGGAATCATGATTTTAATATCCGGAGCATTTGATATACTTGATGGAAAAGTCGCTGCAAAATCAAACCGACAAAGCCTTTTTGGAGCTATATTTGACTCTACTCTAGACAGATATTCCGAATTTTTCATTTACTTAGGGCTTGCCGCTCATTTCAGAAGTCATTGGGCTTTATGGGTTATTTTCTTTACTCTTCTAGGTTCAACCATGGCAAGCTATACAAGAGCTAGGGCTGAAGGGCTGGGAATCGAATGTAAAATTGGAATTATGCAGAGGGCAGAAAGAATGGTGTTATTATTTTTTGGTGCAATCGCCGGATCCATTCTCAAAATTTTTAATCCTGTTATGATTGCAGTCTTAACGATTATTGCTCTTGTCTCAAACATAACCGCATTTCAGAGACTTTTTTATGTTAAAAAAGTCGAAGGACCAAACAAATCAGCAAAGGAGATCTGAAACATGAATAAAGTAAGAGTTGCCATAATCGGAGTCGGCAACTGCGCATCTTCTTTAGTCCAAGGTGTTGAATACTATAAAAATACAAAAGACTCAGACTTTATCCCTGGAGTCATGCACATTAACCTTGGAGGATATCATATCAAAGAAATAGAATTTGTGGCTGCATTTGATATCGACAAAAATAAAGTTGGCAAAGATTTAAGCGAAGCTATTTTCACTGCTCCCAATAACACTACAAAATTTTCCGATGTTCCGCATCTCAACATCAAAGTAGAACGTGGAATGACTCATGATGGTATTGGAAAGTATCTCTCTCCGATTATAGAAAAAGCTCCTGGCTGCACGGCTGACGTAACCGGTATTCTAAGAAGAACCAGGACAGACGTTGTCATCAACTACCTCCCGGTTGGCAGCGAGGAAGCAACAAAATGGTATGTTGAACAAGTCCTTGAAGCGGAATGTGCTTTTATCAATTGCATCCCTGTCTTTATCGCCAGCGAAAAATACTGGCAGCAAAGATTCAAAAGGAAGAATCTTCCTATCATTGGAGACGATATAAAATCTCAGGTTGGAGCAACCATCCTCCACCGGACTCTTGTCAACCTCTATCTGGACCGAGGAATGCCTATCGATAAAACTTATCAGCTTAACACAGGAGGCAATACGGATTTCCTCAACATGCTGGAGAGAGAGAGGCTTGATTCCAAAAAGATATCAAAAACAAATGCTGTAACCTCGCAGATAAAATCAAGGGGGCTGGACATCCATCCTGATAATGTTCATATCGGACCAAGCGACTATGTCCCGTGGCAAAAAGACAATAAAATATGCTTTATACGAATAGAAAGCCGCCAGTTCGGCGATGTCCATTCCTACCTGGACTGCCGTTTGTCAGTAGAAGACTCCCCAAATTCCGCGGGAGTGGTCATCGATGCTATAAGATGCTGCAAACTGGCTCTTAACAATAAAATATCTGGAGCTCTCTATGCACCTGCATCTTATTTCATGAAAACTCCTCCCAAACAGTATACAGATACCGAAGCCCATAAACTCACAGAAGAATTCATCAAAAAGTTCAGTAAAAAAGAGCCTGGACAAAAAACAAAAGGATAAATACGGATTAGGTGAAAACATGAATAAAAAACTGATAATTTGTTTATTCCTGGGATTTTTTTTCCTTTCCATCACTCAATCCATGGCAATAGAAACAGGAAAAATCCAGGGAAGAGTACTGGATGAAAACGGAGAGGGCCTGCCCGGAGTTGGAATAACCGCAGAAAGCCTTAACCTTCAAGGAACACGAACTGTAATTTCTTCAAAGAACGGCGAGTTTCTCTTTCCCCTGCTTCCAGTAGGAAAATACTCTCTTAGTTTTAAACTCGAAGCGTTTAGCACGGTTGTCCAAAAAGACGTTATTGTCCGGCTGGGAAGAGTAACTAACCTCACCACAGTCATGAAATTGTCTAAAATAAAAAAAGAAATCATTGTCACTGCATCGCCTCCTCTTATCGATAAGACTTCAGTTGACACCAGTTACTATCTAAATAGCAAAGACCTTGAAAAAATTCCGGCACAGAACCGGACAATTGTTGATATCACTAAGTTCACTCCTGGGGTTACCAGCGTCAGAGTAAACACCCGGCATGGAACAGCTACCGAAGGCCAACCAAGTTTCCGAGGCGAGGGAGAAGAAGGAAACAACTGGATAGTCGACGGACTTTCAATAAGCGGAGTAAGGTTGAAAAATTCAGGGATGTCTATCAACTATGACTCTATAGATGAAATCCAGATTATTTCAGACCCATTCAGTCCGGAGTACGGTTCAGCTTATGGCGGGATAATCAACATGGTTACAAAAAGCGGAAACAACGATTTCTCAGGAGAATTTTCATTCATTTTCATGGATAAAAAACTTCAATCCTCCCGTGAAGAACAGCTTGCCACGGTGAGCGAACCAAGTTACTTTTCCAACAATAACTTTTATTTCAACCTTGGCGGTCCATTCATAAAAGACAAGTTGTGGTTTTTTATCTCTAACAATCTTTTCAATAATACAGAGGAGACAAGAGATAATACAGTAGATTATCTTTTTGTTCCCGCCGGGAATAAATCAATACGTACTAATAACATTTTTGCAAAACTCACCTACGCTATTAACAATAATCACAATCTCTCGTTGACAACAACTTACAACACATCTTTTGGACAGAAAGGTGGAACCGGGATTCCAGAGCTATTCGAAAAGAAAGATTTTTCCGATTTCATATTCCAGATTAATTACAAGGGAATCCTCAATTCTTCTACTTTTATTGAATCCAGTCTGGGACAGGTAAAAAGAGACTCTCTTACCGAACCTGTTGATAAAGACCTTGGACCTGCTCAATATTATATCGAAGATTTAGCCAGGAGCATTCATAATTCTTACGGAAACGTTACAGACAACCAGCAGAGGCTGGACTTCAACTTTAAATTAACAAAATATGTAGAAACAGAAACATTTGGCCGCCATGAATTCAACCTCGGTTTTGAATATTATTCCTTTTCTTCCGAATTCGGAGTTGACTTTACCGGAAAAAACGAAGACCTGTTCTCCGGAAACGGATTTGACAACGGAACAAAATACTATTTTGACACACTGAGGGAAGAAAAAGGAACTCCCACCTTTTTCTACGAATATGGAATTTTTAACTTTATCAATTCTGCCAGAGGCTTAGGGCTTTATTTCAAAGATAAAATATCATGGAACAGGTTCACGCTTATGGCAGGATTTAGAAGCCAGACCCAGCTCTGTCTTGACAATAATAATAAAAAATTATGGTCATGGAGCTTAAATGACTTCATTTCTCCCCGCCTCTCTTTAGCCGTAGATTTAACAGGCAATGGAGCAAATGTTTTGAAGATTGGATGGGGAAGATTCTCTGATCTTATTACAACAATGCCATTAGGTTTACTCAACGCAGGAGCCGGACTAAAGTTTCGCACATACAGATGGAATGGCCCCTCCGCTCCTGCGGAAAACGAAATTCACAATTCTTTAAACTGGCTGTTTGAAACAGAACAGGGAGATCAACCGTTTGAAATCGCTAAAGGTATAAAACCTAATTTCCTTACACGCTATCTTGTTGAGTTTGACCGAAAACTGGGAAATGACTGGGCATTTATTGTGCGTTACATCTGCTCAAGCACAAAAAACTTGCTTGAGGTACTAGCCGTTTTCGATCCTACTACCGGATATAAATTCCTTTATGATAACTTTGAGTATAAAAGAAGGAATTACCATGGTATCGAGTTCGAATTAAATGGCAAAATCGGGTCATTCTTCTTCCTGAATGCATCATACTGCCACTCTTCTGCTAAAGGGACAAATCCCGGTCAGACTGAAACTGGTTCTTGGTCTCAAGAAGAAGGCAGTACTAATTTTTTAGGTCTTTTTGGAAATCATATCTACATCCCCAACCTTCAGGGACTTCAAGAAACCAAAGAGTACTACGATTGGGCCCTTGGCGGCCTTGGAGGGAGGGGGATCGGGGATGAAGGCTGGTATGGGAAGCTTCCATATTCTACAGACCACAACTTTAAACTCAACACAATATTTCTTGCTCCTTACGGTGTGGCATTCTCAACAGCCTTTGAATGGATCTCAGGGTACTACTGGGAAAAGCTTGGTTATGTTCCCTTCTTTGGAGGATATTATTCCTACCCTGAAGGAAGAGGTTCAAAAGAAACTCCAGGCCATTTTTATCTTGATATAGGGATTGAAAAAGAATTCAAATTATCAGGCATCCGGTTTTCTCAAACCTTGGCATTTACCTTAAGAGCCGATATCTTCAACCTATTAAATAGTCAGACTCCAATTTCTTATGTCAAAGAAAATATCCCTATGTTCGGCCTAATATGGGGGAGACAGCAACCACGTCAAGCACGGATTACTGCAAAGATAAAATGGTAAAAACAATTGTGCTTATTTTCTTTTCTTCCTTCTCACCCAGCCCTCTTTTTCTACCTGTTTGCTTCGAGAAACGGCAAGAGCTTCCGAGGATACATCTTTGGTTATTGTTGAACCAGCTCCAATATATGCTTTCTTACCAACTTTTACAGGAGCAACAAGCTGTGTGCCGGACCCAATAAAAACTCCTGCTTCTATCATAGTCTTATTCTTATTAATACCATCGTAATTACATGTAATGGTTCCTGCCCCAATATTGACGTCCTCCCCTACTTCAGAGTCTCCCAGATACGAAAGATGCCCTGCTTTGGAGTTCCTTCCGAATACGGTGTTCTTCATCTCAACAAAGTTGCCAACCTTTGACTGCTTTTTGAGCACTGTTTTTGGCCTCAAATGTGTAAAAGGACCCACTTGAACTCTATCCGCAATCGTGCTATTTTCAATCATCGTGGATGTCAATATTTTCACATAGTTCCCTACTCTCGAATCAATAATATGGACAAATGGATAAAGCATACATTGACTCCCGATCAGGGAATTCCCTTCAATTATCACTGAGGAATAGATGATCGTATCCCTTCCGACCTTTACATTAAAATCGATCCACGCTGTAGCAGGGTCATAAACAGTTACTCCCATTTCAGCCAGAGACTGAATCTTCCTTTTTCTAAGGACATCCACTGCTCTCGAAAGTTCAATCCTGTCATTTATTCCTACAACTTCCTCATTCTGCCTTGTTTTGCAAATGCCAATCTTTTTCCCCTTCCTGGCTAATATCTCAATGATATCTGTAAAATAGTATTCACCCTTTTTGTTCTGGTTTGAAATTTCAGGCAGTGCTTGAAGAAGGTCCTTTATTTTAAAAACATAAATTCCAACATTGATTTCTTTCATTCTTCGCTGGATAGGTGTGGCGTCTTTCTCTTCCACAATCCTGATTTTATTATCCCCCAAATAAATGATACGGCCGAAACCTGAAGGATCCTCCAATTCAGCACTTAAAAAAGTCAGGGAATTTCCTTTTTTTCGATGAAGATTCAACATTGGCCTAAGAGTTTCAGGTTTAATTAGAGGCAAATCACCGTGTATTATGAGGACATCTTTATCCAGGTCTTTTTTGAGAGCAGATCTTGCTGAAAGAACTGCATTGGCTGTCCCCAACTGTTCCTTCTGGATTATAAAATTAACTTTCTTTGAGAAAGCTTTTTTCATCACATTCTCTTTCTGATATCCTACAACCACATGAACATTTTTCGGATTCAACCTTAAAATGCAGTCTACTACCCATTGGAGCATAGATTTCCCCAAAAGAGGATGGAGAACCTTTATTTTTTCTGATTTAAACCTGGTTCCCTTTCCTGCAGCTAATATTAGAGCAAGAATGTCTTGTCTCATTCCAGTCCAGCTATTTGTCTAAGCTCTTTATCTTCTCTCAATTCTTCAAAATTACTCTCATTTTGAGCCAATATATTAAAAAAGTCATCTATTTGTATAGCGTTATTTAAATTTTCCGCACACTCTTTTGTCTTTCCCAATAGACAAAAGGCACTAGCAATTAAATAATATATCTTCCCTTCTTTGGGATTCTTTTCAAGAGCTTTCTTCAACAATTTAATTGATTGCTCATATTCTCCCTGATTTATTTTGTAAACACTGTATTGATAATAGTCATCTAATGTTTTCAATGGCATTGTTTCTTTTTTCTGCCGCCCTTTACATATCTTTAGATAAATTCGGGCACGATCAACTAATTCCTTTTCCAAATTATATTTATTTAAAAACACCTTAAGGGATTCATAAGCTCGTTTATAATCTCCCTTGTGAAAAGCTTTCATAGCTTTTCCATAAGAAGCAACAGCTTGCTGGTATATATCTTCTTTGCTTTTCTCTTTTTCTCCTGGCATTTTCTATCTCCCAAGATTTAAATAATAGTTTTAGATATTTTATATTAGAACACCAGATTTGACAAGAATAAATTTATTTATGGGACTAATTCCACTTCAGACATAAGTCCAATATTCCGGATTGTCAAGGAGGAAACGGGCCACTTTCAAATGGAGACTGTGTCCTGCTTTTTCAGCCTTAAAATATCCGATCAAAGGAAAACCAAGCAAAGAAAGATCCCCGATCAAGTCAAGAATCTTATGCCGTACAAACTCATCAGGAAAACGGAGAGGCCCGTTTATAACACCATTTTCATCAAGGACAATTGTGTTTTCTATGGATGCCCCTAAAGCCAATCCTTTAGCCTTAAGATTTGAGGCATCTTTTAGGAATCCAAAAGTCCGTGCAGGTGCGATTTCTGTGGAAAAATTCTCTTCATTCACAGATATTTTTAATTCCTGCCTCTGTATGGCTGGATTGTCAAATTCTATAAGATATGATATTACAAAAGCAGCATCCGGACTGACAGAAATGGAAGAATCTACTTCTTCAATAATAAAGGGCTCTATAATTTTAATGACTTTTTTTTGTTCAGTCAGGGATTGAATCCCAGCTTTATGGATAGAACTGACAAAGTGAGCAGCGCTCCCATCCATTATCGGAATCTCCTCAGAATTCACTTCTACAATCAAACTGTCAAGGCCAAATGCATAAAGAGAGGCCATCAAATGTTCAACTGTCCGCACTTTCTGATTCCCTGACACAAGACAGGAACTGTTTTTAGCATCTACGTTACGTGGATCCGGTCGAATCATAAAATTAACAAGATCTGTCCTGCAAAATACGATTTCTCCTGAAAACGAAGGCTTTAAGCATAAATCAATATCCTCTCCAGAATGTATACCAACACCTGACATGCAAATATCTTTTCTAATCGTTTTTTTTACCATAATTCAGGCAAACAAGTATAACTTAAAATTTTATAGTCAGCAAGAATCCAGAGTATTCAATTTATCATAATTATGCTAAAATTGTCATGATGAAATCAAAGTTAGAGAAAATACTGAATGACGTCAGCATAGGTAACCTTTCTCCTAAAAAGGCTCTCGAAATTCTTGAAGGCTTTCCATATCAAGATTTAACATTCGCAAAGATCGACCACCACCGGGAGTTGAGGAGAGGCTTTCCTGAAGCCATTTACGGCCAAGGTAAAACAAAAGACCAGATACTAAAAATCGCAACGGAAATTCTAAAAAATGGGAGCAACCTTGTTATCACCAAAGTCGAGTCCTCTGTCTTTAAGAGTCTAAAGCAGAAAATTCCTGGTGTTAGTTATAATACTCTTGCTAAAACAATTTTCCTCAAGCAAAAACCAGCCCCTCCAGGAAAAGGGAAAATAGCCATAACAACAGCCGGAACATCAGACATTCCGGTTGCAGAAGAAGCATTTGTAACCTGCGATATTCTGGGTAATAAAGTCGACAAAATATATGATATTGGAGTAGCAGGGCTCCACCGCCTCTTTGGCGAGTACGACAAATTAAAGCATGCAAAAGTGATTATTACTGTCGCTGGCATGGAAGGTGCTTTACCAAGCGTGATAGCCGGCATTACCAACGTTCCAATTATTGCGGTTCCAACAAGTGTTGGATACGGAACAAGCTTAAATGGAATGGCGGCTCTATTCGCAATGCTCAATTCCTGTTCTGGCGGCATATCTGTTGTAAATATTGACAATGGATTTGGAGCAGCTTGCACAGCAAGTCTAATTAATCATCTTTAGTAAACAACCCATTATCACCTTGACAATTTAAAGTATCAGCCCTATATTTTGGTAGTTAAGTTTTATCTCCCTCTTGTCGGAAAGCATGGAAATAATAGACCAAATCAGGCAAGTTGCAAGCATAGTGGATATAGCCTCACAATACACAACGCTGATAAAGCGTGGACAAAAATACGTAGGCCTTTGTCCATTTCATTCAGAAAAGACCCCTTCCTTTACTGTCGACAATGACAAACAGCTTTATCACTGTTTTGGCTGTGGAGCCGGTGGAGATATTTTTACTCTTGTCATGGAAAAAGAAAACATCGGTTTCCCTGAAGCTCTGCGGTATTTAGCAAAAAAGTATAACATAAAGTTTCCAGACAAAAAAAAGTTTTCTTCACAAAAACTAAAACTAGAAGAAATGTTGTATAAAATAAGCGAAAATGCCCTCGCCTTTTTCAAGAAAAACCTGTTTAACACTAAAGAAGGTCAGAAAGCCCTCGGTTATCTTGAGAAAAGAAAAATTTCCGAGGAAATTATACAAAAACTCAAGATAGGTTATGCTATGAACTCCTGGGATGCTCTCCTCTCTTATTTTCAGGGCAAAAATATTTCTCCCGATGTACTCGAAAAGACAGGCTTAGTTCTTCGGAGGCAAAAAAAAGAGGGCTATTATGACCGATTTAGAGGGAGAATTATTTTCCCTATATTCACTGAGACTGGCAAAGTCGTTGCCTTTGGTGGAAGAACAATAATAAATGCTGAACCCAAGTATCTCAATTCTCCAGACACTCCTATATATACTAAAGGAAAACTTCTTTACGGCATTAATTTCTGTAAAGAATCTATCCGTGAAAAAGGCGAAATCATTCTTGTAGAAGGGTACACGGATTTCCTCTCACTTTACCAAGCAGGAATAGCCAATTGCGCAGCCTCTCTCGGAACAAGCCTGACCACTCATCAAGTCTCCATAGCCAGAAATTTTGCACCAAGAATGATCATCAGCTATGACGGAGACGATGCTGGCACAAAAGCATCTATCAGGGGAATATCTCTCTGTTTTGAAAGAGGTATCCAAATTAAAGTCCTGACATTGCCAGACAGAATGGATCCTGATAGTTTCATTAGAAAATCTGGTGTTGACAAATTTAAAAGCCTTGTTCAAAACAGCACAGGAGGCCTCAAATTTTTAATCAATACACTAATCTGCAAAACAAATGTCGAAATCCCTGAGGAGAAAGCTAAAGTTGTAAACCATGTCCTTACAGAAATAGAAAAAATCGCAGACCCTTTTATCCGAAGTGAATATCTGAAGAAAACAAGTGAGCATCTCTCAATTAATGAAGAAGATTTAAGGGCAATGATCAGACAAAAATCAAAAGGGGTAAAAACCGAAACAAAAGGCTACTTTCTTAATGCAGAAAAAAGACTTCTTCAAGTTCTTTTCGAAAACAGTAGTTTCACTACGACCATATTTAATAATATGAATGAGCAGGATTTTAAAGGCCTGAAAAGCGAGCCTATCCTCCATGCCATGTCACAATTTTTCAGGAATGGCAAATCTCCAAATTTTAACGAACTTATGAAAAAAATTGACCCTTCACTTCGTACATTACTGTCAGAAATCCTACAGGAAACCAGGGAAAAACCAAGCATGGAAAAAGTCAAAGATTACATCCAAGCTCTAAAGAAACATGCCCGAGAAAAGCAGTCGGAAGAAATAAATGCTCAAATTTCAAAGCTGGAAAGAAGTGGAGAGCAAGAAAAGATTCTCTCTCTTCTCAGGCAGAGGCAAAAAATTACCGAAGAATTATCCCAACTAAATGACTGAAATTTACGTTATAATAATAAGAGAGAAATTCATAAAAACAGGAGCTGACATTGGCATCAAAAAATAACACTCATAAGCAAGAAATTCATCAACTCATTTCAAAGGGAAGAAAACAGGGATATTTGCTTTTCGAAGAAATAGAAAAAACTTTCCAGAATAATAAGCTTTCTGGAAAAGATTTCGACGCGTTTCTCAGCTCCACAGACAGTTATGGAATCAAAATCCTCGACAAACACAGAGTGGTAAGAATCAGGAGAAAAAAAAGCAATATAATCTCTCTGGAAGGACTAGAACGGACAACTGACCCCGTCAAGCTTTACCTAAGAGAAATGGGCAGTATTTCTCTCTTAACACGAGAGGGAGAAATTGCTATAGCAATGGAAATCGAAAGAGGCGAAAAGACAATAATCAAAACCCTTTCAAAAACGCGAATTGTCCTTAATGAGATTCTTCTCTTGGAAGAAAAGTTGAAAGAAGATTATGAATGTGTTCAGGACATTCTAGACATCAGTGAAGATGATATCACAGAAGGCAGACTCGAAAAAAAAAAGAATCTAATTCTTACCAAAATCAATGAGATAAAAGATTTAAGCAGGCAATTAGAAAAAATCCCTTCCAGGAAAAAAGACAAATTTACCCGGGGGCGCTTGATTGTAAAAATGAGCCGTCACATCCAGGACCTCAATATTCGTCCAAGCCGCAAGGAAATAATTATCCAGAATCTCCGTGAAAAATTAAAAGTCATAAACGAATTGGAAGAAACAAAAGAGGAGCTGTATGTTTCTCTCAAACACACAAAGAGCAAAAAGAAAACAGCTGAACTAAAACAGAAAATCAGAGAAATAAATAAACTAATACGGAGATTCCAGAAAGAAATTGGCCTAGACTCTACCGGTTTAAGAAAAATCCTACGCACTATCTCAGCCGGGAAAAAAATTAGTGATCAAGCAAAAAAAGAATTAGTTGCCGCAAATTTAAGGCTTGTCGTCTCCATTGCTAAAAAATACAGCAACCGCGGACTCCAATTTCTTGACCTGATCCAGGAAGGGAATATGGGGTTAATGAAAGCTGTCGACAAATTTGAATACAGGAGAGGATATAAATTTTCAACCTACGCCACATGGTGGATAAGACAGGCAATTACTAGGGCAATCGCAGACCAGGCGAGGACAATAAGAATACCTGTTCATATGATAGAAACAATAAACAAATTAATTAGGGTGTCACGAAGTCTAGTGCAAGAAATAGGAAGAGAACCGACCTGTGAAGAGATATCTGAAAAAATGGATCTGCCTATTTATAAAGTCAGAAAGATCATAAAAATCGCCCAGGAACCTATATCTTTAGAAACGCCCATCGGAGAAGAAGAAGACAGTCACCTTGGTGACTTCATAGAAGATAAATTCATCCCTTCACCCCCTGACACAATCATTCATATAAATTTAAGAGAACAAATTGAGGAAGCATTAAAAACTCTCACTGAAAGAGAAGCAAAAGTTCTAAAGATGAGATTTGGCTTGGGAGACGGCAACGAGCACACTCTGGAAGAAGTAGGACAACAATTCAAAGTAACGCGTGAAAGAATCAGGCAGATCGAAGCAAAGGCCTTGAGGAAATTAAAACATCCGAGTCGCAGCCGTAAATTGAAATCTTTCACTAATGACGTATAAATTAGAGGGAATTTCCCAGCGATTCCGCAACTTAAATATTTTAACTAAGACATTTCCTCTATAGGCAGAGAGTTTTTCAGCTAAAAATCTCCTAAAGCAAATTCGCATTCGCAGAAAAAGCTTGACAGTGCACAATATCTT
>Ga0307432_1000173_pt1 | contig 53057 bp, 40 predicted proteins | sample SalMarWE160150MG_FD_202158 | JGI IMG/M metagenome (GOLD analysis project Ga0307432, IMG submission 202158) | Salt marsh sediment microbial communities from the Plum Island Ecosystem LTER, Massachusetts, United States - WE1603-150 | ecosystem: Environmental > Aquatic > Marine > Intertidal zone >...
CAGTGATGGTTTTGTGGCCAAGTTGGAGAGACGCCTGCATCGCGTGTTGCGTCCGCGCCGACGTGGACGAAAGCCGAGCAAAAGGGCCCGGACACACGCAAGGAAATAAGTATGGTGTCCCCCGATTGCCCCCCAGGGCAATCGCATCTTAATTCAGACCGCGATTACCAGCGTGAAAACGCAGATCAGAGCGATCGTACGAAAAACGCCCGAGTGGGCGAACCAGCGTTTCCGATCCATCAGCCCGGGTTTCGCGATTTAGATGCGATTGCCCTGCGATTGCCCTGCATGCTCGAGCCGCTGCCTCCGGGCGATCTTGCCCTCCGCGTTCCGCGCGGTTACCGTGCTGAACCGGCGATGAACGTCCAGGCCGACTATCACCGCCATCCGATCCGTCGTCTTCATGGCTGCCTCCTTGTATGCGAGCAACGCCGGACAATAGACCGTCCGGCAGGAGACAGCCTTTCATGCGATTACTTTAGAGCAGGCCTTCAGCCTGCGATCCTGCCCGCGGTTTCTGTCACGGGCCCGCTACATGGTGTGGCGGACCGGCACGGAGATTGGTCTCGGGGGACGGCCGTCGGGCCGTGACGCTGATGCGAGCTTTCGGATGCGTCGGGCCAGTTTGTCGGGCGCATTATCGGCGACTCTTGGCCGGCGGTGGAGAGCGTCCCACTACGGCCATGATGCGGGTGGTGGTTGAAGCGGGTGGGTGTTTTTCTGATACTGGCCGGCTAGTACCGCGTTTCAGAAATCTTGCGACCATGTGTCGCGACAGGACCCGCGGTTTTCTCCGGCAGGAACGCCCTCGCGGGCTGAAGCCCGCGGCTCGCTTAGTCGCGGAACTTATGAAACGCGGTACTAGGTTTGGGCGGGTATCCGAGCCGGTCGAACGGGCTCCCGGTGATGTGGGCGTCTAGTGGGCGTGTGAGGAAGGGCATGGGTACGCGGAAGGGCGTTGGCACGACGATGCAGCGGTTGGATCGAGGACATGTTGCACGCGTACTGCTTCCGGTTCTTATCATCGGTGCCGGCGTTGCAGCCTACTTTAACAGTTTCGACGGCAGCTTCGTGCTGGATGACGGCAGGTACATTGAAAACAATCTCCGCATCCGGCAGCTCTGGCCGCCGCTTGACGTTCTCTCGGGCCGACGTCCCGTGCTCGATCTGTCCCTGGCGATCAACTATGCCATCGGTGAGCTTCACGTCGGCAGCTACCACGCATTCAACCTGCTCATTCATATTCTGGCGGCGTTGACGCTGTACGGGATCGTTCGCCGGACACTCTTGCTCAAGCCGTATCGCGACCGCTTTGTCCTGTCGTCGAGGTCATTGGCGCTGTCCGCGGCGCTGCTGTGGACGGTCCACCCACTGAATACTCAAAGCGTCACCTACCTGATCCAGCGCAGCGAGTCGTTGATGGGCCTGTTCTACCTGCTGACGCTTTATTGCGTTATTCGCGCTGCGGACGAATCTCGCCAGGTCCGGTGGTATGTCGCAGCCGTGGTCTGCTGCGCGTTGGGGATGGGTAGCAAAGGTGTGATGGTCACCGCGCCCGTGATGGTGCTGCTGTATGACCGGGTGTTTATCTCGAAATCATCCGTCGAGATATTCCGTCGGCGATGGGGCCTGTATCTGGGGCTTGCAGCCACCTCGAGCGTTCTGTGGGTGGGCGGCGTCATGCAGGGCGTGTTGAGTTCCTCGAAGAAAGTGGCCACCGTCGGTTTTTCCTTCAAGGACATCACGCCGCCGGAGTATGCGATGACGCAGTTCGGTGTGCTGGTGAAATACCTGGAGCTCTCGCTCTGGCCTTACCCGCTGTGTTTGGATTACGCCTGGCCTGTGGCGCGGAGTGCGGAGACGGTAGTGGTTCCCGCGATCATCATCGCGGCGCTGTTCATCGCAGTGGTTTGGGCGCTGATCCGCAATCGGTGGTGGGGATTTGTCGGTGCGTGGTTCTTTCTGATCCTCGCTCCAACATCAAGCATTATTCCGATCCGAGACCCACTGTTTGAGCATCGGATGTACCTGCCGTTAGCGGCAGTGATGGTCTTGACCGTGATCGGAGCGCACCGCTTCTTTCAATCCCTCGCCGGCCGTTGGTTGCTGACGGACGCGATGCGGACCGTTATAGCTTTCGCGCTTGTGGGAGCGGCCGCGGTATCGCTGGGCCTCGTGACGGCCCGGCGCAACGAAGACTATGAAAACGCCGTGATGATGTGGCAAGATGTTGTCGCCAAGAGACCGCGGAACGTGCGCGCCCGCTACAACCTCGGAACGGGATTGCTGGACGCCAACGAGCTTGACAGGGCGATTGAAACGCTCCGCCAAGCGTTGTTGATCGACCCACTATCTCTGGAAGCGCACTACAACCTTGGCAAAGCCCTTTGCCGGAAAGGCGAAGCTCTGTCACGACAGGGTCGCGGCACCGAGACCACCGGACGTTATATCGAAGAAGGTACCAAACACTATCTTGAGGCGTTGCGGATTAATCCGGAATTGGCCAAGGCGCACAGCGATCTTGGGAACGTACTCGCGCGGGCGGGCCGATTCGAGGAGGCGATCGCCCACTATCGTGAGGCCATCCGGGTCCAACCGGACTACGTCCAGGCGCACTACAACCTGGGAAGCGTTCTACTGAACCTGAGTGAGACGGACGAAGCGATCGAGGTGTTGCGCCATGCGGTACGCCTCAGTCCCGAGACCGCCAGAATCCATTTTGCTCTCGGTAACGCGTACGCCAAGCAGAGGAACATCGAGGAGGCGGTCAAGGAGTACAACGAAACCCTGCAAATTCAGCCGGGGCACGACGGGGCGCGCCGGGCGCGTGACGCAGCTTTGACACAACAACACCACCCGGACGAGCCGTAGCGACATCCGCGTGTCATACCATTTCATGAGGCCGACATGTCACCGGGGAACCTCGGTAAGCCGTGGAACACTGACCATATCAGGACGACCGTCAGTCTCCGTTTACGTCCATGTGATTCCCTCGCAGCACCGCAAGCGCTCTGCGTGCGCCGCTATGGTCTGGTATGATGGCCAGCGTCTGTTGGAACTCCGTGAGGGCCTCATCAAGCCTGCCCAGTCCGACCAGTACCCGTCCAAGGTCGTAGTGCGCATCGGCGTCGCGCGGCGTCAATCGAACCGCCTCACGAAAGGAGCGGGCTGCTTCCTGGAGCGATCCCTCTTTGATCAGAGCCAGACCCAAATTGTAGTGCGCGTCGGCCATGCGAGGTTCGATCTTCAATGCCTGGCGAAAGGTGTCCATCGCCTCGTCAAGCCGATCCTGCTTTGTGAGGGCCACACCCAGGTTGCAGCGTGCGCGCGCATCATCCGGACTGAGAAGAACCGCCCGGCGATAGGCTATAACCGCCTCGTCGATTCTCCGATCAGCCAATAAAACCGTTCCGAGATTCACGTGTGCTCTTTCGCTCTCGGGACGTCTTACGGCTATGTCCCGCCACATCGATACCGCGGTGCGATAATCCCCGTTGCGACGAACCGTGCCATAGCCAAGCAATGCAACAGCCAGAAGAACAAGTCCCGCCGTGATGTATTTGCTTCGCAATCGGCTGGATTCCAGTCGCTCGATCAGAAGCCTCAGTGCCACATTGCTGCCAAAGACGGCGGAGGCGACCACCGCAGCCAGTGGAAGGTACATGCGATGCTCAAAGAAAGTGTCCTTGATCGGTATGAAGCTCGACGTCGGAGCGAGGATCACAAAGAACCACGCACCGACAAACCCCCACCACCGCCCGCGGATCAGGGCCCATACCACTGCGACGAACAGCGCCACGATGATGATCGCGGGAACCACGACCACCCCCACCGTCCGCGCCACAGGCCAGGCGTAATCCAAACACAACGGATAAGGCCAAAACGAGAGATTCAGGTATTTCACCAGTACGCCGAACTGCGTCAGGGCATACTCCGGCGGCGTGATGTCCTTGAAGGAAAAACCGACCGTGGCGACCTTTCTTGACGTGCTCAAAACTCCCTGCGCGAGGCCGCACACCCATAATACGCACCAGGTAGCCGCCAGGCAAAGGTACAAACCCCACCGCCGACGGAATGTCTCGACGGATGATTCCGAGAGAAACACCCGGTCATACAGCAGCACCATCACCGGCGCGGTGACCATCACGGCCTTGCTGCCCATTCCCAACGCACAGAAGACAATCGCCGCTGCGTACCATTTGATGTGACGCGACGAGTCCGCCCCGCGGATTACACAGTAGAGCGTCAACAGATAGAACAGTCCCATGAGGGATTCGGCCCGCTGAATGACATAGGTGACGCTTTGGGTTTGCAGTGGGTGAACCGCCCAGATTACAGCGACGGTCAGAGCAAGGTGCGACGACGCGCGACCGAAGCGGTCGCGAAATCGCTTGCGCAGCAGCGTGCGACGGATGATGCCATACAGGGTAAGCGCCGCGATGACGTGAACAGCCAGGTTAACCGCGTGGTAGCCTTCGACCTTGACACCACCCAGGGCGAAGTTGAAGGCCAGAGTCAGATCGACCACGGGCCGCCGACCGGAAAGCACTTCCTGCAACGGCCATAGTCCGTGGATTCGCTCGTTTTGGAGGATGTGTACGGCGTCGTCAAACAGGAACACGCCATCGAAGCTGGTGACGTAGACGACAAGTCCCGCAAGGATCACCGGAACCATCAGAAGCGAACTTCTTTCCCAACGGGCATGGGAGTCTCGCCCGTTTCCTTTTGCAGGCCCTTGGGAAGAAGCGGCACCTTGCAACTCAATTTCTCCCGAGAGTCGAACTTGGCTGCTCAGCCTGGACGGCCTCAAGCGCTTTGCGTGCACCGGAGTGGTGCGGGTTGATCTTAAGCACCTGGCGAAATGTCTCGATCGCCGTCTGGAGATATCCCTGCTTGGCAAGGGCTACTCCCAGTTTGAATCGCGCGTTAAGGTTGTGGGGCTCGATCCTTACTGCTTCCGAATAGTGGTGAATGGCTTCCTGGATGTCACCCTTCTCGATCAAGCAGTTCGCTAGGTTGTAGTGGGCTCCTGCGAATCCGGGTTTGAGCTCCAAAGCTTGGTTAAGTGATTCGATCCCCTCGTCCAGCCTACCCTGACTTGCCAGTGCGATCCCCAGGCTATTGTGCACGTTTTGGGCACTGGGATTAAGATCCAACGCTGTTCGGAAGGCCTCAATGGCCTCGTCGATCATTGTCCGATTCAATGCATCGTTGTCGGGTACGGCACTAATCTGACTCTTGCTGAGCAACGCCGTGCCCAGGTTACCCCAGGCCTTGGCGTGGCGCGGATTGAGTCGGATTATCACGCGATACTGCTCGATAGCCTCGTTGATCTTGCGTTGTTCAAGCAATGCATTACCAAGATTGAGGCGTGCTTCCGCGTAGTTAGGGCGGACGCGCAACGCCGTTTGAAACTGCTCCATTGCCTCGTCGAGAAGGCCCTTGTCGGACAAGGCATTGCCGAGGTTGAGATGCGCCCACGCGAAATACGGCTCCAACCGCACCGCTTCACGGAAGGATTCGATTGCTTCGTCCAGCAGACCGTTCGCAACGAGCACAACACCCAGACCGTTACGAACGGTGGCCGATCCCGGACTGATTCGCACGGCCTCGCGCAGCCTCACCAGTGCCTCCTCCGTCTTCCCCTCCGCGAGCAGCACAAGGCCCAGATTCTTGGCAGCGCGCGGATTGTGTGGGCACTTCGTCAGTACGTCTCGCCACATTCGCGTTTCGCTACCGTAGACCCGGTTGCGCCGGACCGTGCCGTAAAGCAACGAGGCGACAACCGCTGCTGTCAGTACGGCGGCCACACATCGCCGGATCGGATCGCGCCACGACAGGCCGGCGGCCAGGCGTTGCAGCGCGAAATGTGCGCTGATCACCACCAGAACAACGACCGCCGCCAGCGGAAGATACATCCGATGTTCAAACAAAGGATCTCTGATCGGGATGAAAGTCGATGTCGGCGACAGGATAATGAAGAACCACGCCCCCACAAAGCCCAGCAACCGTCGCCTGCCAACGGCCCGTAGCGTCGCTGCCAGAAGCGCCACGAGCACGACGGCCTGAGGCATCATGTCTCTCACTGTACGGGCGACCGGCCAGTTGTAGTCCAGGCACAGCGAGCGCGGGCAGATTGCGAGTTCGAGATACCGCAGAAGCACGCCGCACTGGGTCCACAGATACTCGAGCGGTGTAATGCCCTTGAAGGCGAAGCCGACATGGGCGTTCGGGCGCGACGGATCGAACACTCCCTGGACGACGTTGCACATCCACAGGACGCCCCAGGTCGCTCCCAGACCCACATACAATCCCCACCGCAGGCGCAGAGCCCGCGCCATTGATGTCGAGACAAACACTCGATCGTACAACAGCACCATCGCCGGCGCGGTGACCATTACAGCCTTGCTGCCCATCCCCAATGCGCAGAAGATGACCGCCGCTACGTACCATTTGATGCGACCCGAAGAGTCCACCCCGCGGATTACACAGTAGAGCGTCAACAGGTAGAACAGTCCCATGAGGGATTCGGCCCGCTGAATGACATAGGTGACGCTCTGGGTTTGCAGAGGGTGAACGGCCCAAATCACAGCGACGATCAAGGCTAGCCATACGGATGCCGAGCCAAGGCGGCGCCGGAGCGGCTCACGCAGCAGCGTCCGGCGGACGATCCCGAACAACGTCAAGCCGGCGAGGAGATGAATGAGCAGGTTGACCGCGTGGTATCCCCATGCGTTCTCGCCTCCGATCGCGTAATTGACCGCGAGAGAATAATCCACGATTGGTCGCCGTCGGCCGAGCACTTTGCCGATCGACCAAAGGGAGGTAAGACGCCGGTCGCCGAGTATGTGAATCCGATCATCAAAGAGAAACACGCCGGCGAAGCTGTTCCAATATGCCGCCAATGTGACAACGACGATCAGCACACCGGGCCATGCACGCCCGTTTGAGGACGGATCCTGCCGGTCTGATTTGTCACTTGCGGATTCCCGGCTGGACATACGCCTGTTGATCGTCTTCGTGAAAAGTAGTGGCATACGGGCGCACGTCACAGGCGAGCCCGATCGCCGTCTTAACCGAGGTGAATCAGTATCGGAAGAACCCGCGGCTACTGCAAGCCCCGTTGCGTCGGAAGCATGTCGCGGAACGGCTCGCCTTTATCGATCTATCCGACTCTAAGCGGTGGTCGCTACCGGAGTGGTATCGGGTCCCTCAAGGTCGGTCGTGCCGTGCGGCTCGATCATCTCGAGCAGGTTCTCGACTTGATTTGCCAGTCGGGCGGCAGGCAGTTCCGTAGACGCGTCGGCGGATTCCACCGCGTTATCTTCCTTATCGCGTGCTAGGCTTCGCAGCTCGGAGAGGCTTTCGCGCGTGCTGGCCAGCGCTTGCCGGACGTGCTTTCCATCTGTTCGACGAAAAGCGATACCCTGCGGCGGGTTCGGCACCGAGCCGATCGGCGCGGAACCCTCCTTCAACAACACCGTCGAAGGCGCATCGGTCGTGTCATGCAGGATCATCCGATTCACGATCTGCGTCAGTTCATCGGCCAGCTTGCGTGACCGCTCCGACTGCGCGACAAGGCGATCATGTACCGCACCGGCTTTGCGTTCCGCACGGCTGCTTTTTGTGGTTGTCTCACTGGCTTGAACCAGCAGATGCCGCAGGTCACGCGTCACGTTCTTGATCGTGGCGGCGAGCTTTCGAAGCTGCCCGTCGCGTTGCTGCAACTGCTGGGAAGCACCTTCCGCTCGACTCACAAGCGACCGCGCTTGCTGGACGAGGTGTTCGAGGCTTATTCGAATCGCCCGTGCCTCCGTCAGGTCGCCGAGCCCGCCCTTGGAGAACCGGCGCTCCAGAGCGCTGAGACGCCGCGTCATCTGGACCAGTATCAGGCGCAGGTCCTGATCGGGCGGCGTCGGTTCTTGTCGGATCGAATCCACCGGATCGTCACATCCGCCGGAGGATGCGGTTGGTGTGTCAATCCGCTCGATTCTGGGCCGATCGCGATATTGTGCCTCTATGTTCGCAACGCGCTGTGCCATGATCTCAATACTTTGGGCCAGTGGATCGGGACGTGCTGGAGTTCGTTCAGCATCGACGTCGCCGTCCGGCTCATCTTTCGGCAGAGCGCGGCGTCGGACCGGAGCGGGTGCTGCTCGGATTCGCGAAGGCTGCCCCGCGGAGGCATCGGTCTCGTGTTCTCCACGGCGTTGCGGGTCGCCGACGACAAGCATTTGCGCGATGACGGTGTCGACGAACGGTCCGTCGATGATACGCCTATTGGCGGAGTAGGCGCTGAGCAGCGAGTTGTCACAGACCGTGTTGATGATTCTGGGCAGACCGTGTGAGACGTTGTAGATCGCCTCGATGGCACTTCGATTAAAGATGTCGACGTCGCCGTCGGTGACAACCGAGAGTCGGTGCCGAATGTAGCCTTCCGTTGCTTCGCGACTCAGCGCGGGGAGATGAAACGCACGAAAGATGCGCTGCCGAAGCTGGCGAAGCGCGGGTGACAGGAACATGCGCTGAAGCTCAGGCTGTCCCACGATCGCGGTCTGCAATAGTTTGGCGTCGTCAGCTTCTAAGTTCCCGATCATGCGAAGCTGCTCGAAGCTCTCGGCGGGCAGGTTTTGGGCCTCATCGAGCACGAGCACGACTCGTATGTCTTGTGCGAACTGAGCCAGAAGAAAATCGTGGAGCTTGCGTACGAGCTGTGTCGAACTCGACTCTGGTCTAAACGGCAGCTCGAACTCGGTGCAGATGGATTCCATCAGATCGTCTGGCGTTTGCACGGCGTGGTTGATCATGGCAAAGGCGACGTGTGTGCCGAAATGGCGCAGCATCAGACGGGTTACCAGCGTTTTGCCGGCTCCCACCTCGCCCGTCAAGAGCACGAATCCTTTCCGCTCCCTCACGCCGTAGATCAATGAGGCAAGTGCTTCCTCATGATCGGGAGTGGAGTAGAAGAAACGTGGATCGGGCGTATTGTTAAAGGGCAATTCCCGGAACCCGAAGAACTCAGTGTACATTATGGGTCCTCTTTGGGCAAACCGCGACCACCCCACCTGCGGACACACTTAGGCACGCTTGGATATCGGTCTCGCTTTGACGCCTCTTGAAGTCCGCGGCCTTCTCTTCCCGGACCTGCCAAAAAGCCGGCGTAACCAGCGAGCACGGCGTCCCATAACGGCGACAATGCAGGTCCTCAAATCCCAGCGCCGGAGGTTCAGATCGGTGTGACACCTCCCGATAAGTCCGCAGGGAGCGACCCTGCGCCGCCCATGCGCTACAGGGTCTCCAATATCAGCGTTGCGCGGGTGGAACACACCTGGGTGTGTGGAGTAGTCCTATGGTGGCACTGCAGAAATGGCGGCTGGGGGTCATCGCCGTCGCATTGGGTTGCACCGGGTGCGCTGCGAAGAACGCCGACATGCTGCACTTTCTTCGGGAACATGAGCACCAGGTATCTGCGATCGAGTACCGTGTCGGCATACCGGATACGATCGGAATCAGCGCGCCGCGCATTCTTGAGATTGATGGGGAGACGCAGCGGATCCAGCCGGACGGCAAGATCAACCTGCGGCTGCTCGGTGAGGTCAAGATCGTCGGCATGACGGCGAAGGAGATTGCGGCCAAGCTCGAAGTGCTGCTCAGCCGGTACTACGTCGAACCAAAGGTCAGCGTGCGTGTGCTCAATTACGCCAGCAAGAAGTACTACGTCTACGGGCAGTCGGGTTCGCCCGGGCCGGTCCCCTACAGGGGCCGAGACACTTTGCTCGACGCCGTGCTGAAATCCGGCGTGGACTTCACTTGTTGGACAAGCCGCGTGAAGGTCATCCGCCCCGCTCACGGTGATACGCCTGTCCGAACGCTCCAAGTGAACGTGGACAAGATGGTCAAGACGGGCGATTGGAGTCAGAACATACTGCTCGAGCCGGACGACATCATATACATCCCTCCGACGCCGTTCGCATGGCTTGGGCAGCGGATTCAGGAGATACTCTTCCCGATCGGGCCGGTTGTGCAGGCGTATACGACGCCGGCCTACATGAGGTACGCCCAGGACGCTTATGACGATGAAGAGGGTGGAGGTTACCGCGGCGGCAGCTTTCGAGTCCGATGAACAGCGCCTTCGCACACTCTCAACCAACCGGTCGGATTGACCCCGTAGGGTAGTCGTGTATGGGCAGAATTGCGGACGCACTGAAGCGAGCAGAGCAGGAACGACGTCAGGCAGTGGCGTCTTCGCCCGAGGAAGCCTCCTCCACGACTACGGTGCCCGAGCCGTCCGCCCTGGTGCACACCGTGGAACCGGCACCGACACCCGTCGCTGGACGGGAAGCCGAACAACGCAGGTCCGTGGTCGAGGGGTTGTCCGAATCACTCGTGCCGTTTCACGAGCCCTCGTCACTCGTGACCGAGCAGTACCGTTCGCTGCGCACGCGACTGCTGAGCCAAAACCCGCAGTACGAACACCGTGTCATTGCCATAACCAGCGCGGTTCCCAAAGAGGGCAAAAGCGTAACGACGCTGAACCTCGGATGCATCCTTGCGGAGATCCGTCATCTGAAGATTCTCGTCGTCGACGGTGATTTCCGACGCAGCTCACTGGCACAGATGCTCAACCAACCAGACGGGCCTGGTCTGGCGGATGTGCTCATCGGGTCGGCAACCTATGAAGAAGTGGTGCGCGACACGCCCGTTCCCAATCTGAAGTTCATACGCGCCGGAAGCACGAAGAAACGCTCCGCGGCTGAACTGCTCACCGAAGCGAGCGCCAAGCCGATCTTCAAGCGGATGCAGAACGATTTCCACTATACGATCGTGGATACGCCACCCGCGACAACGGTGACGGATGTGGGCATCATTGGCCAGATGTGTACCGGTGTTGTGGTCATCGTGCGGTTGCATCGCACCCATGAGGCCGCCGCCAAGCGCGCCGTCCGATTGCTGCAAGCCAACAACATACCGATTGCAGGCTGCATGATTGTGGGACGTGACGCGCCGGTGGATAGCTACGGTTACGGCTACGGTTACGGGTATGGCTATCGCTACAACTACTACCGCTACTACAACTACATCAAGCAAACTGAAGGCGGCAAATAATCGGCGCGTCCCGATGGAGAAGCGTGACGGGTCGTTGTGGCTTGCGGAATACTAACGAAATCGTGTTTGACGAGCCGGGGATCGTTAATGATCAAAGGCCGCCTCATCGTGTGCATCGCCAGCTCATGGGATTATGATCCTACGAGCAAACATCAGATCATGAAGATCCTCTCCACACATAATGACATTCTCTGGATCAACTATCACGGCAGCCGACGTCCCAGGATCAGCAGTGCGGACTTGTGGGACGGCTGCGCAGCGTTGCGGCGCGTTGCCCGCGGGCTGCATCGGGCGACCTCCTCGATCGTCCAACTCACGCCCCTGGTGATTCCCGGAGCGACAAACCCACTGCTGTGGCGATTGCATCAACGGTTGTTGATCGCACAACTGCGTCGCGGCGTTCGGACCATGACCAACGGGCAAGAGAGGCCGATCCAGGTCTGGACCTTCGCACCCGACGTTCCCTATCTCGTGGGGGCGTTGGACGAGGAGTGCTTCGTCTACTACTGCGTTGACGAGTATACACAGTTCGACGGGTTTGAATCAAAGCACATCACGGCTGCGGAGAACGAACTCATCGATCGCGCCGACGTGGTCATCACTACCTCTGGGCCGCTTATGGACACGAAGAGGGCTCGACGACCTGACGCGGTCCTGGTCCGCCACGGCGTCGATTATGACCATTTTGCCCGGTCCTGGCGGTCGTTACTGCCCAGGCCGGCTGATCTTGCGACAATCCCCCGACCGATCTTCGGATTCTTCGGCCTGATCCACCATTGGGTGGACCGTGCCTTACTAGCCGATGTCGCACGCCAACGCCCGTTGTACTCGTTCGTTGTGATCGGTGACTGTAAGGCCGACGTATCCGAGTTAGAGGCTCTCGACAACGTGTTCCTGCTGGGGCGGCGGCCATATGAGGACCTGCCCACTTATTGTGCAGCCTTCGACGCGGGGATGCTGCTGTTTACGCGTAATGCTATGACACGCAGCGTCAATCCCGTCAAGATGTATGAGTATCTGGCGGCTGGGCTGCCGGTTATCTCCACGCCGCTGCCGGAGGCGAAACGCTATGAGGGGCCGATCATCATGGCCGACACGGCCCGGTCCTTCGCACAAGCCTGCGATCGGGTGCTCGACGGGCATAACGGTTACGATCGGAAGACGATCAGCGGATTCGTCGAGAGCGAGACATGGGCCTCGAAGGTCGAGTATCTGTCGGATGTTATCACGGCGCGGACAAATCCGCCATTACGCGCGATGTCCAAACCCCGTGACGAAGTACTACCCCCGGATCGAACCGTGCCGGAAATGGTTCCGTCGATACGCTGACCAGTTTGGCATTGTCGCAGCGAGGTTGCCGGCAACGTCACACGACGATAGGATCATGCTAGAACGGACGAACGCTTACGCAGAATGACACGGGACAATCACGGATGAGGAGACTTATCTCTGCTGTTATTACGGCCGCAGCCCTTCTTTGTAGCGGTTGTGGAAACGTCATTACCACCGAGTATGCGAATCGTCTGATCGGCGCTGAGGGGCAACACCTGGTTCTTCAAGACATCGAGGCAATTGTCGGCAATCCGAATATCACTGACGATCAGAAGCGATCGCAGCTACGCGGTCTTGGCCTCGAAGACGAGAAACTGATCGAAGCCCTACTGTCACTGTAGCGGCCCCAACACATCCCGTGTGAAACAAACGTTCCCACTTATCTCTTGATCGACTGGAAAGTCGGTTCCACAAGTCTCGTCGCACGGTCTTGGGTTGACATCGACCACGCATTATCTAGCATAGATTGGGGCAAGGAACGCCGTGAGTATACTAAAGCGAGGCTGTGGTCGATCGTGTTTACAGGTATCGTCGAACGTGTGGGCGCAATCAGGGATACCCGGCCGGTGCCAGGTGGGCGACGCTTGCGCGTTGACGTCGGACCCATGGCCGGCGAGTGTGCGATCGGCGCGAGTTTGTGTGTCAGCGGAGTCTGTCTAACCGTATCCGGCGTGTCGGGTGAAACGCTAGACTTCGATGTGATTGCTGAGACGCTCGACGGTAGTACGCTTGGATCCAAGCGTATTGGGGATCGCGTCAACCTGGAACGCTCGTTGCGTCTCACTGATCGCCTCGACGGTCACTTCGTGCAGGGTCACGTCGATGGGAAAGCCGTCGTCGATCGGGTTCTGTCTTCCTCGCGTGAGCATGTGATATGGATGCGACCCGATCCATCGCTCATGTCGTACATCGTGCCCAAAGGATCGGTGGCGGTTGACGGCGTATCTCTGACGATCGCCGCGGTAAAGAGCGGCGCTTTCTCGATCGCGCTGATCCCGACCACGCTCGAACGAACGACGCTCTCGTCACTGACGACTGGTGATCCCGTGAACATCGAGACCGATATCATCACGCGGACCGTCGTGCACCGATTGTCTGCAATGTCCGCCTCCGGCGGCCTGACACTTAATGCGTTGCGTGAGGCCGGCTACGCATGACCACGGAATCCTTCGACAGCTCGGTTTCCAAGCCCGCCGCAAACGCAAGGCCATTGATCGGCGTTACGATGGGTGATCCGTGCGGTATCGGTCCGGAGGTCATTGTTAAGGCGCTCGCCGACCTGGAGATCCGCTCACTCGGTCGGTTTGTCATATATGGTGTCGAGGAGGTGCTGGCCGCTGCCGCCGACGACGCCGGGATTCGTGCGTGCTGGTTCCGCGTACCGCACGACGAAGCGCTGCGCATCGACAGCGGCGTCGTTGTGGTGGACTTCGAAGAGTACCCTGCGGGTTTCTGGCTGCACCCGCGACCGACGGCTGAGGGCGGCAACGCCTCACTGCGATTCCTAGACGAAGCCGTCGAGGCGGCGCGGCGCGGTATGATCCACGCCATTGTCACCGCACCGATCCACAAAACCAGTTGGAAGCTGGCCGGATGCCGCTTCCCCGGTCACACCGAGAAGCTCGCCGATGCCTTCGAAACTAAGCGGTTCACGATGGCGTTTGTCGGCGGTGGGTTGCGGGTCGCTCTGGCTAGCATTCATTTGGCGTTGTTCGAGCTGCGAAACCGCTTCACAATCGGACTGGTATTTCAGCCGATCGATCTATTGCACGATGCCCTACAGCAGTGGTTCGGCATTGAAAACCCGCGCATCGCCGTAGCCGCTTTGAATCCGCATGCTGGTGAGGAAGGTCGATTCGGCGATGAAGAGCGGCGCGTGATTGAACCGGCCATGCAGATGGCCCGCAACGTCGGCATCGACGTTCATGGTCCTTTCCCGGCCGATACGCTGTTCACGCCCAAGCTGCGGAGTCGCTTTGACGGCATCGTCGTCATGTACCACGACCAGGGTTTGATCCCGGTGAAGATGCTCGCGTTCGACACAGCCGTCAACGTAACGCTGGGCCTGCCGATTATCCGGACAAGCCCGGATCACGGCACGGCCTTCGATATCGCCGGCACGAACCAAGCTGATCCCGGCAGCATGAAGGAGGCCATCCGCCTCGCATGTCAGCTTGCGTCGCAGGCACAAGGGCAACCGGTTTCCCCATCACCGCCCGTGGCGATCCCCGACATGCAGGCGTAGGGCGGCTCTTTGGCTCCGGTCTATTTTCTCTATCCGCCCTGATCTTCCGGAGCCGATCCGTCGTCCTGGTCTTGATCCGGCTGAGCGTCGCTCTTTAGAGTTTTCTGAACGGACAGACGGGCGATGATTGGGATTGCCGGCGTCAGTCGCAGTACCGTGTCGCCATTCTCACCGAAACCCGCGCTCACCAACGCCCCGATGCGATCCACGCACCATTTGCGCTCCACAGCATGGTCCAAGCCCTCCAGGCGACCGTGCCAATCCGCTATGATCTGGACTCTCGCAAGTTGGGCGGCGCGCGCGGCGTCCTGTTTCTCCCCGTCGGTTGCCAGCCAGTCACTCGCGCGCTCTTCAACCTGCAGCAGCAACGCCAGCGCAACGGCGGGGCTTTCATGCTCCGCCACTAACCGGCATCGCAGTAAGCGAGCGAAAAACGCATAGGGCATCGACTCTCGCGGTGGATCAGCCAACGCCGGAGCCAGCGCCGATAGAGTGGGCTTGGGGTCGGCCTCGCGGCTTCGCAGGCAAGCCTGCCAAAAGGTTGCGGCTGCCACAACCTGTCGGCTCCGATCTTCCAGCAAGGGTGCCAACCGGGATGCAGCCCGACGCGCCGCGGGGGCTGTATCAGCCTTTTCGCCCGGCAGTAGGTACGCGCGCAGCCCCGAGGCAAAAGCCTGAAGCGTTTCGAGCTGGTGCCTGGACTCTTCCACCCAGCCGTCCGGCAGATCATCTCGACCCTTCAATTCGTTCAGTATCTTGCCCGCTTTGCCAGTGAAGCCGTCGGCGCGGTCGAGTGCGGTACGAATCGCAGCTTCGTCAAGCCCACCCTCGTCACGATCGATATGCAGGAACCTCCTCGTGCATGTCGGTTCGAGCTGATAGGCCAGAATCAGGTTGGTGGCAGCCAGCAAATGATCGGTGCGTCTCGCCGGGTCATCGGCCTGGTCCGCCCGAGCGGCATGCTCCGTCGCGCGATCTGCGATCGACCGCACGTACGCGGTGTCGTCATCGAAACCCGGCATCGGCGCGGGGCGCACCTGGGGCATCGTGGGAAGCACAACCGCAGAAGCTGCGGTGTCGGCGGCAGCAGGTGCATCCGAAGTCGGCGTCTTTGCGGCGTCCTGAGCCGCACACGCGCAGGCCAACATCCCGGTGAACGCCCAGATGACCAAGCCGTACATATACGGGTTTGAGATCACGACGGACTCCCTATAAAAGAATACTCCCAAAGTGTATCCTACCGCCAGGTTTCGTAAACAGTGCGACGATGATCGTGACCCGGATCGCGGGCATGTTCTCCACTACCTGGAGGCACCCTGCTGCGACGGGTTCGTGCGGATCCAGGCATGGGCAATGAGTTCGTCATGACACGGCGGGTGCAGTTCTCCGAAGTCGATCGGGCCGGCGTGCTGTACTTTGCCCACTACTACCGGTTTATGGAGGAGGCCGAGCACGCCTTCTGGCGTTCGATAGGGATCAGCGTCGTCACCGAGATCGACGGCTGCGAGATCAGTTGGCCTCGCGTGAGCACAAGTTGCGAACACTTCGCGCCCGTGCGTTTCGAGGACGAACTGGAACTTGTCCTGAAGGTTGCTAAGCTGTCAGACCGGTCGGTTGGTTATGAGGTGGAGTTTATGTGCGACGGTCGACGTATCGCTCTTGGCCGGATGACCGCAGTGTTCTGTACGGTCGGCGCCGGCGGGTTTCAACCGGTCTCGATTCCGGATTCGCTACGGCGTCAGCTCGAAGGAATTATGGACTCGCACTGACAGGCCTTGAAGCTTCCAACGGATACATGGGTCACCGGTTTTCAATCGGTGCGGACCACGCAGGAGACGGACGGAAGAAAGGATAATCCACATGGCCCGGTACGTTGTTCTGCTCAACTTGACAGGTGGAGGCATCGCCGCGGTGAAGGACTCCGCGGCCTGGGCGGAGGCTTTCCATACGTCTGCCGCTAAGGCGGGTGCCACTGTCGAAGCACTTTTCTGGACGCTTGGGCTCTACGATGCGATGTTCATCCTGGATGCGCCCGACGAAGCCACTGCAACGGCCCTGGTCCTCGAGATCGACAAGAGGAACAACCTCCGCAGTTGCATGCTCCGGGCTTTCAGCACGGAGGAGTTCTCGAAGATCATGGGCAAAGTGCCCTGATATGTGTAGCACATCGCGTGCCGGGCACATAGTCACCCGTCAGTCGATGCGACAGGTGCACGAAGGGAACAAGCAGGACGTGAAATCCGTAGTTGTGGCAGACGAACGCACGCCCCTCCTTCGTGCCGCGTTGTGGACGACTCCGACAAGCTTCAGCCGGTCCACCGGAACCTGTGGAACCGACTCTCCGTATGTGGGACCGACTTTCCAGTCGGTCAAGAGACAGTCTAAGTCAACCGATGCAACCGTCCGTACGATATGAAAAGCGAGCGCCTTTGGCCAGTGCGCCGCGCGGAGACGTTGCGCGGCGCGAGTTGAGCCTGTGTCGGTGAGCCGTCAAGTTGCACGCGGCCTATCGGCGGAGCCCGGTTGACGTGATTGCCCGCAGGAGCTACGGTTTGATCCCGGTAGCGAGTGCTGCGGATTATATGTAAGTGCCGCACGATGGCACCGGAGAATCGATGAAGGAGTGAATATGCAATCAACGCTCACGGAAGATCAGACGCTGCTTGAGCACGCAGACAGCGGAATCCGGTCTTACCTGACGGCCCATCGCGATCAGGGCAGCATCGCGGGCGGTTACTATGAGGATGCCGTTGCCAAGACCGTGCCCAACCTGCGCAAGTGGCTGCTCGCCGATGAGCTGGACCGGATATCACCTAATCTGCGCGAGGGCCTGCGAGACGCGATCCGCAATAAGCGGTGGGAGGCGCTCGTCAACGCATTCTCGCGCGACGTAGCTTTCGGCACCGGCGGCATCCGTGAGAAGATGGGTGCTTCGCGCGATGTGATTCTCAGACTCAAAGAGGAGGGAATACACGCACCGGTCATAAAAGGCCCCAACACGATCAACGACGTGATCTATCTTCTGACCTCGACCGGCGTCGCCAAGTACGGACGGCAGCGCACACCACCGCTGCGCAAGGTCGTCATCGGATTCGACAGCCGGATTCGCGGCAGCGACTTCGCCCGCCTGATCGCCGGCCTCTTTCTCGCCTACGACTACACGGTCTATCTGTTCGACGAGGCCTGTTTGTACCCGAGCGTGACCTACGCCGTGCCGATACTCAAGGCCGACGTCGGCGTGTTCATCTCCGCCAGTCACAACGATTTCCGCTACAACGGGTATAAGCTCTCGTGCCAAAACGGCTCACAGTTCGATCCGGCTGAGCGCGCCGACCTCTACGAGAACTTCATCGCAAAAACGCAATTCAGTGATATCAAGACGCTGCCGCTCGCGGACGCCTCCAAAGACAGACTGTGGTTCCTCGGCGGCGTCAAGAGTAAGGACGGCAGTGGCATCACGGAGGGTGAGCACAAGGGCCTGCCTTTGGCTGACCCACTGCCCGACGCGGGTGACCTGTACGCCAAACGCGAGCACCGGATCATTGACCTGCACACCATGCACGCCGACCACGTCAAGACATTCCTGCTGCGGCCCGACATGATCATCAAGGCGAAGGACCCACTGACGATCGGGTATGCGGCTTACAACGGCTCGGGGCGGAAAGCTGTTCCGCGCCTGCTGACTGAGGTCGGCTTTACGAACGTCCGGCGAATCATGAAGCTTGATCCACTCGATGGTATGTTCCCCGCCTTTTGCAGCGATCCGGGCAGGGAGCAGCAGCCCGATCCCGGCGACTGGCGGGCGGCGGACGTAGCCGTTAAGGCGTTCAAGGAAGAATACCCCGACGAGTGGGACAAGGTCGACCTGATCATCGGCACTGATCCTGACGCCGACCGGTGCGGCGTGATCGTCAAGGTACCCGAGCACCAGCGCGAAGCCTATCCACATCCCGGTACCGGTGAGCTCCGCGACTACGCGCTCCTCTCGGCCGACGAGGTCTGGTCGCTCATTCTGTGGTATCGTTTGACCTACGAGATTGAGAAGCTCGGGGCCGTGCGTGACACCGAAAAGAAGTTCATTACACTCTCTCACACCACGACCGATCTGCTCCCGTGCATCGCCCGGAAGTTCGGCCTGGGCGTGCTGAAGACGTGGGTCGGCTTCGCGCAGCTCGCAGCCGGGACGCGGGCCATCTGGAATCTGCATCGCGGACGGGACACGGACGGCCTGACCGAGGGCGGCAAGCTGCCTCGCTATGACGAGGGTCGGCTCAATCCACACGACCACGTCTGCAACCGAACGATCTATTCCTGGGAAGCGATGGACGATCCACGACGCTGCATGAACATTGCGGCGCTTGAGCAGAGCAACGGCTTCTCGATTCTCGGAAACGTGCCCGTCGATGACCGATCGCTCGGCGATGGCGGCCACGTGCGAGACAAGGATGGGGCATTCGCCGCCGCCCTCGTGGCGGAGCTGGCCGCCTATGCCAAAGAGCACGGTACGAACATTCTCGACCTGCTCGACGAGAAGATCTACCTCGACCCGAACATCGGCCTGTATATTACCCATTACGAACCCGATCCGCTTGACGGGGAGTACGAGGGTCTCGCGGGCTACACGAAGAAACGCAACATCTTGGACAAGGCCGAGGACCAGCTGGCCGGTTGCGCTGACACGGCAATTACACTCGGCGGCCTGACCGTCAAGAGTGCAATCGCCTATCGAACCGGCAAGTATGACGCGGTCAACTGGGTGGGCTTCCCCGACGAGGGATTCCGGTTCTTCTTTGACGACGAGCGCCGGTCGCATCTGACAATCCGTCCGTCCGGAACGTCGAACGCGCTACGTTTTCACGTACAGCTCTTCGGCGGATTGCCATCGGGCGGATCGCGAGCAGACCTGATACATAAGAAGGCTGAACTCCGCGCCACGACGGTACGGATCGTCGACGATATCCGCGAGCGCATCGGAGCGGCCCGATGATGTATTCGGAATGACGAAAAGCAAATGTCGAAGGAATGGGGATCCCGCTTCCACCGCTATCGCCATTCGCTATTTCTCCCATAGTGTGGTCATCGCGTTCGACATCGACCACTCCTTGTCCACAGGTGTTCCGCGTGACGAGATGCGTTGGAACATCTGACGAAATCCTCGCGGAAACGACTTTTCAGCCTGTCTGCTGACCGACAGGATAGTCGGTCCCACAGGTTCTGATACTGTGCCGAGGATCCTCCCTCGGCACCCTGCCAGAGGGCCGAAAAGGGATTCTCAGTCCAGCGATGCACGGACGCCTAAATGGATGCCGACCTCGGATTGACCGATAACTCCTACGTTGGCGCGGGCTTGGCGTGCATACCCGCACCACACACTACCTACGCGGGAGTTTACGGATGGGGCACGAACCACACGATGCCTCACATGATTCAGCAGACGGGCCGACTTCGATCAGAGGCGTCCTCGTCACCGTTGCCGTTGTTGCCGCACTCATCAACGCTGTGGCCATCCTCGCATCGCCGCTTTGGGTCTATCCCGACTCCGTCGACTATATCCAACTGGCCGGCGGGATCGCGGATCGGCTCGACCTGGACAACGAACTGTTCCTCATACGTACACCCGCGTATCCGCTGATGCTGGCGGGCATCTTTGCCCTGTCCGGTTCGTACAGCCCGACTGTGATCCAGGTCATCCAACATGGCATGGTCGTCGGGACGGCCCTGCTAACGGTGCTGATTGCCTGGGACATCACTGGTCGCCGAAGTGTCGCGCTTCTGGCGGGCCTGTTCTGTGCGTGCAGTCTACAGGTCATCTCGTATGCGAATATGGCGCTGACGGAGACGCCCTTCACGTTGGTGTTGACCGCGTGCCTGTGTTTCTTGCTACGGTACTGCCGTTCTGGATCCTGGAAACTCTTGGTCTGTGCCTCGCTCATGGCTGGCATCGGCTATTTGCTCAGACCAATCGGCTTGTACCTTATCGGAGTCTGCTTGCTTGCGGTTCTTCTCCGCGTTTGGGCGGATCGGCCCTCCCAGCAGACAATGAGACCTCTTCCGAGAATTCTCGCAGGAACGCAAGCGTCCGCTCAACTTCGCCGTTCGCGCCAAGACTCGTGGCGAACCCTCTTGCTGCGCAGGATGCCAATCGGCTGCCCGTTGGCGATAATCCCGGCCCTGGCATTGGCGGCACCGTGGATGATCAACAACGCTCAAGCACATCGCAACCTCCAGGTAAGTCGTTGTTTGGACTATGTGCTTTACGGCCGAGCCGTTACCTTCGATGACCTGAATTCGACCGGAAGTGCTGCCATGGCTGAGATTCACGAAACCGTTGAACAGGCCGTGCGCAGCGGACACCTTCCTCCTGATGCCGACTACCGGGATCGAGGGACCGTCATCCAGGCCTATTCGTCGGTGCACAATACGACATTCGCGGAGTCTAGCGCGGTGATGGGGCGCGCGGGTCGCGACCTCATGTTCGAGCATCCCTGGCCGATCGCGGTCCGCACTGTGAAGTATGCCTGGTGGATGCTGTTGCTTCCGGACCCGGTGTACCGCTTTCAACCGGGTGGAGCCTCGGGCATCGCAGGTAAGCGGAATCCTAATGCCGCCATCCTCGACATCGGTACGTACAGTTTCGGACCAGGTTCCTGGGAACACGTGCTTCGTGACTACCGGCGCTACCTGCCGCTGAACACCGTGCCGCGTCCGTTTACGCCTTTGTGGACTGCGATCACCCATTGGTTCTACAAGGCAGTTGATCGGGGCACCGCGCCGATTGGCTTACGCGATTCCGTCTTCGAGGAATTGATGTTGATTTGCCTCGTAGGCGGCGTCCTCACGCTCTTCGCGCCTCGGCGCGGGTTGTGGTTGCTTGTGGCGGTGGCAGTGGTGTTTCACGTCTGCCTCTCGGCATTCCTGGGTGGTCCAACACCTCGCTACGCAGTGGCGGTCAAACCGCTCCTTCTGTTGTATGCGGCATTCCTGCTCGTCGGCATTGCACGGGCTGTCATTCGATTAACCTTCCTATCCAGGGAGGCTGCGAGCGCAGTCCCTGCCAATGTTCAGGGAATGAGATAGACGTATGTCCACTACAGTCACAGCAGACTCCCTGTTGCCGTTGAGTGCAGCTGCGCTCCACCCGCGCGACGAAGACAACCCGCGAATTCGTCACGGTCATATTCTTCGCAAGGTGGAAGTACCGTGTAACAACTGCGGCTCCCGGCAGACCATTGGCCTCGGTGTCGGTAAGGACTTTGAGTACGAAACCAGTCAGGACGAATACTCGGTGGTCCAGTGTGCCATTTGCGGGCTTGTCTATCTCAACCCTCGCCCCCATGAATCCGAACTGCCGGTGATCTATCCGGATGATTACCTGGCGTACAATCTCTCCGACGCGGACAACCAGGAGTATGATAGTCTAGCCTGTCGACTGCGGCGACGCTTTTATACCGGAAAGCTCCGTCACGCTCTGACGTTCTTGGAGTTGTGCGGGCGGGATACGATTGAACTGCTCGATATCGGAGCGGGCGATGGACGGTTGCTGAACTGGTACCGACGGATTCACGGGTTCCTGATTCGCACCAGTGCGGTTGAAATGAATCTGCAGGCCGCAGCGACGCTCCGTAGACAGGGGCATAACGTCTACGAGGGTCTGTTTGAAGAGGCGGACCTGCCTGAAAAGACATTCGACGTGGTACACTCCTCCCATGTGATCGAGCACGTCGGAGATCCGAAAGGGTTCGCCGCAAAGGGTAGAAGGCTTCTTGGGCCGCACGGTATCTATGTCGTCGAGACACCAAATCTCGACTGCATCGGCGCGAGGGTGTTTCGCAGGAGGTATTGGGGTGGCTATCATTTCCCACGGCACTGGACATTCTACACGCCGGAGACGTTATCCGACACACTGCGGCAAGTGGGTTTTGATATCCTGGATATACGATTCCATCCAAATCCCGTCTTCTGGGTGTGGACCGTGCACCACTGGCTCAAGGAGAACAAAGCGCCCCGGTTCATATGGGCGCAGTTTCCCGCAATCGATATTTTCCAGAACTCGTTCGGGAATGTGTTTCGTCTTGGCCTGTTCACGATCCTGGAGAAGTTCCTCAGTCTGTTTCGCAATGGGAGAATGGGAAGTATGCAGGTGATCGCACGAAGGGTTGACTGAACATGGCGGATATCCCGGCAAGACAATATAGTCAGAAGCAGCAGTCTAAGTTCTCGACCGACGACGTCTCCTGGCGTTGTACAAGGATGTCGGATATCAAGACATCGCATGTGCGGAGCTATTCCGGCAATGGTCTGACCAGCTCAAAGCGCACCGTGCGGCGGGCGCTGTCATCCTTCATATGGAATGTCAGATACGGTTACAGTGCCTCCAAGCCACGAAGGACGGCGCGAATCGTGCGGAATATCATTGACATCCATTTGCGACGCATGCAACCCTGCCGGACTCTCGATATCTCAGTAACATATGACTGCAACCTGCGATGCGAGCATTGTTTCTCGACATCATTTGGAGAAACACAACGTAAGCGCCGCAGCCGCCTGCTGACCGTCGATCAGTTTGGAGAACTGGCCCGACAGGTGGATGAACTGGGATTCTTCGGTGTTACGTTCACCGGCGGTGAACCACTTCTTCGCAAGGACCTTTTCGAGATCATCAAACGGTTCGACCCCGGATCGAAATTCGTCTCCATTGGGACAAACGGAACGCTGTGGACGGAAGCACTATTGAGAGAGGCCAAACGGTCCGGGGTGGATTGTCTGTATGTGAGTATCGACGACCTCAACCCGGAAGTACACGACCGTTTCCGCGGAAAGTTGGGCACGTTGTCCAAGGCAATGTGGACCGTCAAACACGCGCTGAGCATCGGGCTCAAAGTAGCCATCAACACCACACTCACACGGGAAGGTCTCTATTCGCAAAGCTTTCGGGATATTATCGAATGGACACGAAGCCGGCACGTTCTGCTGTTACTCAATCTGGCCTGTCCGGCCGGGGAGTGGCGTCACCGAGAGGAGCTTTACTTCAAGGATGAGGACACGGAAGCACTGGCGAATCTGCTTCTTAAACATCCACATGTGCGCATCGACTACGAGGGGAACTACCACCAGTGGGGATGTCCCGCGTTCAAGGAGCGGTTCTATGTGACGGCTACCGGTGACGTCATCCCCTGTCCGTTCATCCATATATCCTTCGGCAATTTCCTGAAGACGCCGTTGAGCGAGATCCGTGAACTGGGATTGCGGACGTCACACTTTAACGACTACAAACCCATATGCCTGGCCGCCCAGGATCGCTCCTTTATCCGCAAGTACCTATTCCCGATCCAAGACCGTGCCTTGCTGCCGGCCGACTACCGGGATGTGTTCAGTCACCCGAAGGATTGGGTCGACGGCTTGCCACGTTGACCGTCATGCGTGTCAGCCTGCAACACTGGCTGCGCCGGTTCTTGAATGTCACGAGCTGAGTCTTCCTTGCAGGGGCGGACCGTCGCCGACGATCAGGCCGGATAGCGCATCCCTAAAGACGCTCTTGCCGGAGGGTACCCGTACTCAACTTCAGAGTGCAGGATTCCGATAACTCTTTGGCGTGCCGACTAGCCGACGGTTAACGCCACACGCGAGACGGCGCGCCGGAAGGAGCGGCAGATTGAACGTTCAGCGGATGCTCAGATCGGCAAGCGTGTTGATCGACAATCTATGTTACGCTCTCAGTACGAGCAAACCCCGTCTGATCCTCAAGCTGATCCGCAACCACATGCTCGTTCGAATGGGTCGATCCCTCCCCCGATCGCTGACCGTCGCCGTTGAATATCAGTGCAATCAGGCCTGCGAACACTGCTCCGCTCGGTTCCTCAATGACTCGTCGAAGCCCGCGATGACGCTGGATCAGCACCGATCCCTGGCGGACCAGGCTGCGCGAATGGGTTTCTTCAACATCCAGTTCACCGGCGGTGAGCCTTTGCTTCGTGAAGACCTCGAGGACATCATCAGACTGTTCCGTCCGAATGAAAACTTCATCATGATCAGCACGAACGGGACGCTTCTCGATACCCGGAGGATTCGGAGTTTGAAACGGGTCGGCGTCGATGCCCTCTGTGTGTCTCTGGACAGTTCTGATCCACAGGTACACGACTCGTTCCGTGGCGTGCGTGGGGCGTGGCGAAAAACCGTCGATGCCGTAAAACTCGCCCGGCGATCCGGTCTCAAGGTAGCGCTCGGTGCGATTGTGACCCACCATAATATCCGGTCACCGGATCTTAAAGCACTGGCCGTCTTCGCCCGGTCGCTTGGATGCGGGATGCTGCTCAACTGGGCGTGTCCGGTGGGCGCTTGGTCGGGGAATCGTCAGGCCCGTCTCACCGAGGAGGACGCCGAGCATTTGTTCCGGTTCCTGGAGCGGCACCACCACGCCAGGACCGACTTCCACGGGAATTACAAACACCGGGGGTGCCCCGCCGTCAAGGAGATGATGTACATCACCGTTCAGGGAGAGTTCCTTCCCTGCGCGTTCATTCCCATCAGCTATGGCAATGTGACACAAGAACCGCTCGACGTCCTGCGCAATCGGGCTCTCGAAGATTCGATGTACCGGAAATATTGGAGCCGGTGCCTGTCGGGTAGCAACGACACTTTTTACCACAACTATCTGAAGCCGACGTTCAGCCGACGTTCACCTCTGCACTTCAAACAACTACCGCACGCCGCCGCATTGTGCGTTTGACCCGTCGGTGGTCAGACGGCCTGGGAATCGCGCCGGTCGTATCACTATTGACCGGATTTCCGCGCGGAAAACCGCATCGCTCCGCTGCATCGCAGCACGGCGGCCAGTGCCGCTACCGGCATCATCGCGCTGCAGAGCAGCGGGTAGTACCACGCCCTGCCCCTGGTCAGACCTTTGGTGCTTCTGCGCGATTGTCGCAGCCGGTTCTGGATCGACAGGCTCATGTGTGCGGGGTATACCGGATGAGTCACGCTGATGTCACCGAAACCGGTTGCCGTCAGGGCTCTCTCCAGAACGGGAGGCGTAAACAGCCACTGATGACGCGGCGCGTGCCCGCCACCCCAGTAACGCCCGAAAAGCTTCATGTCCGGGCATCGAAGGTTCGGCGTCTCACCCAGCAGCAGCCCGCCGGGCTTTAGGAAGGAATGCACCAGACGCAGCGTGACCACCGGATCGGACACATGCTCCAAAACGTGCTCCATCACAATTAGGTCCACCGTTTGTTCGGAGATGTCGGCGTCATCAAGGTCACCGGCCCAGACGGTGACGCCACGCCGTCGCGCGACTTCCGCGGCCTCGGGCTGGTACTCTACACCGAGCAAATGGAATGACCCGTGTTTGCCAACCTCCTGCAACAGTGATCCGGAGCCACACCCGATGTCCAGAATCGTGCCATCAGGTGGCAGCAACCGGGCCAGCGATCTTGCCCGGGCACGCCGTCGCCTGTTCACATACCACCCGACGAGCCGGGACTTCGGTTCATGGTAGCCGTGGTAATCGGCTGGATATGCCAGCGTCAACGTCTCATCCGAAGGGGACGGGGCCAGGCGAACAAGACCGCACGCATCACAGCGCAGCCACCGATAGTGTCCCGGAGCGCCGTATTCGTAGTCGCGCACCTGGTCGGCGAGAACTGAAACGCCGTTCGTTTTGCATAACGCGCAAGTCCTCGCTTGCCCGGACGCCTCAACCAAAGCGGCACGTGCTATGGACAATGGGGATGCGACCGCGGATGTCATCAATCATCCTTCTTCGCAACGCCTTTACTTGAGAGGCACCGACGTTGCAGAGCCTTGGCCCCGAACAACCGGTGCGGGCTGCCGGTTCGTTCACCTTTTCGCCGTGCACAGAAAGCAACAGCGAACGGGCAGCAAGCGACTCGGAACAAAACGCTCCCGCGCAATCACAAAGTCACGCAAAAGCAGCTCACGCATATGTCCAACGCGCCAAACATGCAGATGGTATTTGTCACCACCCCAGGATATGCGGTGAAACGGTGGTAGCACCATCAGCCCGCATCGGCGGATCAGATCCTTAAGGCGGTTGACCAGAGGGTCGTTCGGGAAGGTGATGACCACGGGCCCGCCGGGTCGGACGAGGCGTTTTATCCATGCCAGGATCGCTTCCGGGTCGACCACATGTTCGAGCACTTCGGTGCAGACAATCTTGTCGAAACCGGCCTCGGGCAGATCCAGATCATGCAGCTCACCCTTCAGCAGCCGCACCTGGTAACCGTCCAGATTACGCCGCGCCTTGCGCAACATTTCATCCGACACGTCCACACCGGTCAGATCCGACTCGGGAAACAATTGCAGCACATGCCCACCACCGCAGCCGACTTCGAGGATTTTTTCATCGGGCTTTGCGTCAATCATATTGCGTATGCACGTAAGCCTGCGGTGTTCGATGTAGCGGATCAGGAAGCTCGATCGGGCATAGTAATCGTCGATGTCGTGCTCGCGAGCCAGCGCGTCGTTCCAACGCGCGATATCCGTGATTGTGATCGGCGATGTCGGCATCACGCCTCACCGGTGACTGTTTTGCCAAGGACAGGGGCCATTGACCAATCGGCATTCCCCAAACGCCTGCGCAACGCCGCGGTCTTCCACGTTTCCACGCGGAACTTCAGCAGCTCCCAGAAGATCCACGTGGATACGCCGATCGGAAAGCGACTCAAGAACGATCGGCCCGCGCGGCGGTGATCGAAGGTCGTGTCCACCTCGGCGATCGTGCAGCCCTGCGCACCCGCGGCTACCCCGATGAAACTCTGAAAATAACGATACCGGTACCGGTGCCGCAGAAGACAACCCAATACGTCGCGCCGGCACAGCAAGAAGCCCGACTTGTTGTCCCGCAGGTGCATGCGGAAGATCGTGTTCAGCAGGAGGTTCAAGCCGCGGCTGAACACGTGGTATCGCCGAAGGCCGGCAACCGCACGACGCACGCCCTGCACGATGTCGGGGAGCTCGCGCAGGTACGTCTTGTAAAGCCTTGGGATGTCCTCGGGAAGGTTCTGTAGATCGGCATCGATCAGGCAGACAATCTGCCCGCCGGACCACTCGTAACCGCTTCGCCAGGCGTCTTCGATGCCCTGGTTGGATGTATGCTTCACACCGCGGATCCGTTCGTCACACTGCGAATGCCGGACGATCCTTCCCCACGTATCGTCCGTGCTGCCATCGTCGACGAGCACCAGCTCCGCGGCGATGCCCATCTGATTGAACACGGCCAACGTGCGCTCGACCAACGGATCGATGTTATCCTGCTCGTTGAGACACGGCGCGATCACGGAGAGCACAATCGCATCGTTTAGGACATCGTGCCGAGGGGTAACGCCGCCGGTCATCGCATTCGGTTCCGTAAAGGCGCTACCGGCTCCAACTCACGCGCAGGGCCTTGAAAAACCAGCGCCGGCTCGCGGACATCATCCTCAGCGGCCACCGGATCCGGGCGACCAAATAGACTCTTGATGCATTCAGCCGTCATGAGCGTGTTCCAGTACCTCCTATCGAAGCTATGCCGGCCCTGCATCCAGAGGTTGACCGGCGTTGGCAGACCGTGCTTGACCGGGCGCTGCAACACCAGCGACCCACGAGGCAGTATCTTTTTTGCCGCTTCATGAACGATCCATTTACCGGTCCCGTCGCGGTAGCGCAACGAATCATCCAGCGAAAAGGCGAACGCGACCAAACGGTGATCCAGGTAGGGACAGCGCGCCTCTACACCGTGAGCCATGCACATCCGGTCCGCCATTTGCAGCAGCGGCTGAAGGAATACCCGGCTCTCCACGTAGCAGATGTTCTCCAGCATGGACTTGCGATCGCTCCAATGCTCAGTAAGGAACATCTTCATCGAGGACGCTCCGACGAGCCCGCTGCGCGAAGCCATCCGGCAGAATCGATCCAGATCGCTGCCCTGGTAGCGCTGAAGCATAGACGCGTAATGCCGCCGCTTGGGATCGTCGGATCTGTGCTGATCGCAGAGCAGAAGCTCGTTGCGCACATACCCGGCAAACAGCTCGTCCGAACCCTCGCCGGAAAGAACGACCTTGTACCCGCCGTCGTGACACGCTTTGGCCAGACGGTACAACGGAAACACGCTGAACGACCCGGTCGGCATCTCGAGGTGATAGGCCATCGCCGCAAGATCACGGACGAACTCATCACGCGTGGGCCGCACGAGGTTGACGGCAATGTCCAGTCGATCCGCCAGATCGCGGGCGTACGTCTCCTCGTTGATCGTCCGGGCGAACTCGGCGAACTGGCAAGTGAAGGCTTCATCGATGCCCGCAAGTCTGGCGATCAGGGCGGAGTCCAGCCCGCCGGAAAGGAACAGGCTCACGGGAACATCCGCGCGCAGGCGCACTCGGACGGCGTCCTCCAGCAGCTCGATAAAGGTATCGACCGCCGTGCGCTCATCACTGATCTTGTGGCTGACCTGGTGCTCGATATCCCAGTAGGACCGCGTGTGGCAGGTGCCTCGCGAAAGATCGTAGACCAGGTAGCTCCCCGGGCACAGGGAAAAGATGTCTCGATACAGTGTGTGCTCGTTGAAACAGAACTCGAACAGGTCGAATACGTCCTGCGAGACGAACTCGAGGTGTGGAAACGTTTTGATCTCCGAGGCAAACTCGAACGAATCCGCTCCGTAGCGATAGAAAAATGGTTTCTTGCCCATCCGATCCCGGGCGCAGAAGAAACGCTTGTGGTCCCAGATCGCCAGGGCGAACATGCCGTTGAAGCGGTTGAGACACTCCGGCCCCCATTGCAGATACGCGACCAGTGCCACTTCCGTGTCCGTCCTTGTCCGGAACGTCCAACCCAGGTTCTCAAGCTCGGCACGCAGCTCGAGGTGGTTGTAGATCTCCCCGTTGAACAGAATCGTGCTGCCGTCGACGCAAACGGGAAGATCTATGTCGTTACGGTCGACGATGTTGAGCCGCGTTTGACCCAGCGTAACCGTGCCGTGTCCGGGGACATCCTCCGTGATCAGACGCGCTTGATCGGGCCCGCGATGATGCAGGCGGTCCAAACTAAGTTCGTCAAAGTCGGTGTTGATTCCGCCGAGAATCCCGCACATGGTCAGACCTTCCGGGCGCGACAACTGATGCCCGCCTCCTGTACGTCCCAGGCTTCAATCTCAAAGCCGGCAGCGAACCATGACCTGAATTCGTCGGGCTCAAAACGGAAACAGTATTCGGGGTGGTACCAGTCGAAGTTGATGATGTTGTTCGTGAAGAAGTCGAACTCCTCATTCCAAAAACACTTCATCACGTTCCAGTGGAAGAAGCGTTGCAGATCGACTTTGCCCCTGGTGATCCCTAGGACCGGGATGTCCTCCTTGATATCCACGCTCACATTCAAGTTGGCGAGTGTCCGGCCAAGGCGGGTGATGCCCTCGCAGACCTTCAATGCTTCGTCGATCGGCAGCTTGCTGATTCGGTGGCGGATCTCATCGTCGGTAGACTCGCGGATCACCGCCTTTTTCTTGTAGACGTAGCAGCAAATCCGTCCGCCGGGTTTGAGCTTGCGTCCAAGATTCTCGAACGTCACTCGCGGATCGGGCGTGTGGTGGATCACCTGATCGCAGTTGATAAAGTCGAAGAACTCATCGGGGAAGGGCAGCCGATTGATGTCCGCGTGCACGAATTCCACACGCTCGTGCGTCACTTCGCGCCGCGCCACCTCGAGTGCCTCACGGGATGTATCCACACCGAATACAACCGCTGATGAGTGCTCGGCGATATTGGCGGCGTCGCGGCCGGTACCGGTGCCCGCATCGAGGACGAGGTTCATACCATCGAGGAACTCTCGCAGCTTGGAGAGCTCGAAGAAACCGTAACGCTGCAGGTACCAGTCGGTGTAGAACCGGCCCGTGTGCGTGCGGTAGTACTTGTGCTTGGCCCATTTCTGGGCGAATGACCGGACTGTCTGACTTTCCAGGGTGGTTTGTGGAACGAAGCTGGGAATCCCCCTGTGAAGTGCGTACCCCGCCTTGCCATCGCCGGTCAGCGTGCCCTCCAAAACCTCGTCTCCGGATGCTTCCACGATCTCCGCGCGCAGTGGCCTGTACGTCTCCGGGCAGATCAGGCATTGGAGGATTGATTGTTTCATTGCAAATCCTGGACACCGAGCCACAGGCCTCAGCCTGTACGGACATCCCATGGACATCGAGCTCGGGTGCCACGGGTGGCTTGTCCGCTCGTGTCTTGCCGAATGTGCACTGGCAGCAAGCTGCCAGTCAGACACCCAACCACAGGACACCGAGCCGCGGACTTCAGCCTGTGTGGACACCCGCGCGACCTGAAGGTTGCGGCTCACTTGAGTCCGCCGATGCCTGCGCGCACGCCCTCGCCACGATTTTCGGACGTTGGAGACGCCCTCTTGAGGTAACAATCGGGCAGCGAAGGTCTCAGTCGATCCCTGATCTGAGGCGTCGCGCAAGGATCGGAGGTAAAACCGGCGGTGGTCTCGCGGCGAATGTCCTGCTATCGTGTTGCCCTCGCGTGGACGTCGAGTACCCACGTATGGCTCGCCATCACACAACGGAGACCGTCTAATGCAAGACAACATGTTCCGGCGAGTCGCCCCGATCTACTTGGCCGTCGCCGGGCTCGTCGCCGCGACCGGTTGTGAGCGCAAACCGGATGCCGCTCCGCAAAACAGACTCGTCGTGTATTGCAGCGTGGATGAGGCCTTCGGGCGGGTGATGTTGAAGGTGTTCAAGGCCAAAACCGGCATCGATCTCGACATTGTGTTCGACTCGGAGGCGGGCAAGACCACCGGTCTGATCAACAAGATCATCGCCGAAGCCGCCGCCGGCAGGCCGCGAGCGGATGTCTTTTGGTCCAGCGAATTGTTCAACACGATTCTCTTGGCCCGCCGGGGATTGCTGGAGCCGTATGACTCACCGGCGGCTGCGGACATCCCATCGCGCTTCAGGGATCCGAAGCATTGTTGGACCTCGACGGCAGCCAGGGCACGCGTGTTGACGTTCGATCCGACGCGGGTTTCGGAAGGAGAAGTCCCCGAGCGATGGGAGCAGCTTGCCGAGCCGCGTTTCGCCGGGCAGACAGCCTTTGCAAATCCGCTCTTCGGCACGACGCGTGGTCATGTAGCCGCCATGTTCGCTCTATGGGGACCTGAACGTGGGCGGGCGTTTCTAACCCGACTTCGAGATAACGGAGGTTACATCGCCGACAGCAACGGCGCCACCGTGCGGGCTGTGATCGGCGGGCGGGCCGATCTGGCAGCCACCGACACGGATGACGTGTGGGTGGCACAGCGAAGTAGGGCGTCGCTCGATCTGGTCTATCCCGACATGGGCGACGGCGGGACGTTGCTGATTCCCTGCTCGGTTGCAATCGTCAAAGGCTCTCGCAACCTTGAGACCGCCCGCAAACTGGTTGACTTTCTGGTGTCAGCCGAGGTGGAGCGAATGCTGGCCCAAAGCGATTCGCGCAACATTCCCGTTCGCCGAGAGCTTCGCGGCAAGCTCGGCATTCAGTGGCCGCCCGAGTCCAAGATCAGCTTCGACGCGGTCGCCGACGCGATGGACGAAGCCACGGCGGCCGTGAGGGAAATCCTCATCCGGTGAACTTCCGACTGCTCATTGTCGCCCTGCGCGGGGCATCCTGGGGCATTTTCGTTCTGGCAATGGTCTGGCCGGCGGTCGCCATGCTCGGTCGATGCGTCGCACAAGGCGAACCGCCCGACGGCGGATTCACATTCTCATCGCGGCAACTGGGCCTCTTGTGGCGGAGCTTGTGGTTGGCCGCCGTCACGACTGGTCTGTGTCTTATCGTTTCGCTGCCGGGTGCGTTTGTGGTTGGACGGCTTCGCCGGCTTTCGCATCGCCCGTTGATTGCGGCATTGCTGATGGCCATGCTGCTCTGCCCGCCGACGGTGTATGCCTTTGGATGGGAGCGAATCCTGCCCGCGACGTTCAACGCCTACGCCCGATGCATTGGGGTTTGGGCGCTGTGGGCCTGGCCGATTCCCGCCATGATTATCGGCGCGGGCTGGTCGCGCATCGGCGTAAGTGCCTACGAAGCCGCTCTGATGGAGGCATCACCCACCGCAGCCTTTTTCCATGCGGTGATTCCCGTCCTTCGCCGACACGTTGCCCTCAGCGCGTTGATACTCTTTGTGCTGTACTTCAACGAGTACGGCGTGCCGCACGCTTGCGGATTGCTCGTCTATCCGACCGAGTTACTCGGTTGGGCGGCAAGTTCAACTCGCTCTATCGACACCGTCTGGCCGTCCACGTTGTCAATAACAGTCACCGCCCTGGCACTGGCGGCGATGTTCTTCGCGTGGCGTCGCTGCGCGGGTGACCGGGACGTCGATGTAACCACGATCACCCCGGCACACACCGGCGGTGGTCTGGCAGCCGTCGCGATCGGATGCTTCGCAGTCTCATGGCTGTTGCCCATCGGGATGCTCGTTGCCGGACTCGCATCGCCGGGTGTCATTATCGAGGCATTTGAGACCTATGCGACCGATCTTATATGGTCACTCTGCCTGGCTGTCCTTGCTGGACTGGCGGCGGTGGGGATGGGGCTGGGACTTGCAGCTATGCGCGGTGCACGCACGCTCGGTCTCTGCTGGGCGATTGCGTTCGGCGCTTTGCCGGGGGCGCTGATCGGCGAAGCACTGGTCGCCGGTTATAACCACGCTTCACTGTCGTGGGTGTACGATAATTGGCCGATCATCGCCTTGTGTTATGTATCGAGATTCGGATGGATCGGTGTGCTCACTGCGGTGCTCGTAACCGAAACCACATCGCCGGACCTGATTGCTCAGGCCCGTGTGGACGGCGCGACGTGGGCCTCGATCCTTGGCCGTTTGCAGATCCCGATGAACTGGCCCGCGCTGCTTTGCGGGGCAGCCGTCGTCACGGCCATGTCCGTCGCCGACGTGGCTGCATCATCCCTGGTTCGCGTCCCCTCGTTCAGCCCGATCGCGCACGTTCTGATGGAAAAGTTTCACCGGTTCGAGGATGGGATGTTGATCTCGCTGAGCCTGTGGCTGGTGATCGCCACAATCCTGCCTGCTTTGCTCTTGATGCTCGCCGTGCGAAATCAGTACCGCGAGTGTCAACGAGCGGTCCAAAAGCCCGCAATCCAACGATGAGCGGTCGTCTCCGGGCTGATCTGCCCGCTCCATAACCCTTGACATCGCTGCGCGACGTAAAGTGCAGGCTGTCGCGGTTCTGATCCGCACCGCCCAGCGCTGGCGGATCAATGAGCGGGCTGGGTGGCATGGGTAAGAGTCGGCTTACCCGTGTCGTCAGACGATCCAGCACGGGCAAACAAGTTTGCCCATGCCACTCAGGCGCGAGTGTCAGTAACAGGTCACAGCACTGCCGCACGGCGCCGCGCAAGCACAACCGTCCCCGCGGTTAGCACGAGCAGTGTCATTGTGACGATTCCCCATTCGGAAACAGCAGGGACCGGGGCTTGCTCAGAGACCAAGGCGACACGAAAGCCGATGTTGAGGTTCAGGTCGTCGCCCGAGGGGTAATCGCCGTAGCGGTACGCCGCACGCAAATAGGGGGCCCCGTAGAAGCCTTGGCTAAAGAACGACCCGCCGCGGAGACCACGATGCCAATCTTCAATCACTGCTTCGTTCCACTCCCAGACGTTCCCACCCTGGTCGAACGTGTCGTACGGGCTCTCTGACAGTCCGAAGAATCCCACCTGCGTGCGCCAGTAGGGGCTACCAATCGTGAAGTCGCCGCCTTCGTCGAAGTTTACCGAGTTGCCCGTGTCGCCTTCCGGGTTCCCATTGTTCGGGGTTGCGTCCGTTCTCGTCGGGTAACGGTAGTAGTTGCCCGTCACACCGTCGTTGTAGTGATACGCCGCCTTGTACCACTCGTCCTCCGACGGAATCACCCACGTGGCGTCCGGCTCGCGAACAACCGCCTGCAGCGCAGCCCAGCTCGTCGCACCGTTGAGGTAGTACGATCCGTCCTCCGTGGTGCTCAGATCCTGAGCACCCGTCGGTTGCCCGTTATGGAGCCAGTTGGCGAACCGGGCCGCGTCGCACCAGGACACGAAGTTCACCGGCCGGTCTGCCCATTCCGGCGCCACGCTGTACGTGTAGCTGCCCGATGAGCCACTACGCACGATGTTGCAGCCAAACTCATCCTCGCTGACATCCATGTTCGCGATATACAGCCCGTAGATGTCGTCGTCCGCCACGGCGTTGAGGAACTCCGTGTACTGACCGGCGGTCACCTCGAACTTGCCGATATTGTAGACGTAGCTCACCGCCCCGCAGATACGGTCCGGGCCGTACCCTCCCGGCTCACTCTGACCTGAATTCTCCCCGGCGTTGCCCGGGTTACCGACGGTCACCGTCTGGATTTCCACCGCCTGCGCTGCCGAGACGCAGGCCAGCACCACCGCTGCCACTGCCACTACTCTTGTAACGTTCCGCATCGCACTATTCTCCTTGTTGCGAAATGAACAAGCTCTCGCTTGCTGGACACCCGGCGCCTGTCCCGACAGGAACGCCTTGCGCACGGGCTCATGACGTAAACTCGGGGGGGAACAACAGGTGACGACTGACACTCTTCCCCTCCATCGCATTCCGATAAGGGCAATAGTACCCTAATCAGTGCCGGTGATGCAACAGCGTGCGCCCCATCCTTTGCCCTCTGCTTGCGCAAAGCAAATGCGGTGGGTTCAAAGAACCCACCCGGAAATCATCGTGCGTATCTCAGCTCCGAAAGGAGCGGTAGACACCAGCCCACGGCGTCAGCCGTGGGTAGTGGTCACAAGCATACGCAACCAGCCCCAGCGGGGCGGCACTTGGGTTTCGGTCTCCGAAGGCTCTGTCGCCCCTAACGGGGCTTGAATTGATGGGGCGACCTTGGTCCCATGGCTGACGCCATGGGCTATTGTCTTTCGTCCCTGCGGGACTTGGGAATCGCCGAATCTGTAACGCAGCCGGTGCTCCGGCATATAAGGAATCATCCCCTTTTTTACTTGCCATTTTTCGCCGGTTGCTCATCATTTGTAATTCGTAACTTGTAATTCACCGTAGGAGACCCACATGGTTATTGGCGAGTCCACGAAGGAGACGGATCTACTTGTGATCGGCGGCGGACCGGGTGGATATCATGCCGCCTTCCGCGCGGCATCCCACGGCATCCAGACAATAATCGTAGAGGTGGACATCGGGCTTGGTGGTGTCTGCCTCCATCGCGGGTGCATTCCGTCAAAGACGTATCTGAGTCTGGCGGAGACTATTCAAGCTGCTGAAAACAGCAGGTCCATGGGGGTCGATTTCGGGAAACCGAAACTGGACGTCAATGCAATCCGCAAATGGAAGGAGGACGTAGTCTCAAGACTCACTTCCGGGCTTGCTTCGATGGCCAAGAAACATCGTGTGACGTGCCTAAAAGGACTCGCGAAGTTCGAAGATGCCAAGCACGTGACGATCGACTGGGGCGACGTGTCCCGCGTCAAGTTTAGCCGCGCGATCATCGCCACAGGATCGCGTTCCATCACGCTGAGGGGTATTCAGATCGACTCGCCGCGGGTACTCACGTCACGGACGGCCCTTCAATTGGAAGATGTTCCCAGAACGCTTCTTATCATCGGCGGCGGCTACATCGGGTTAGAGCTGGGCCAGGTTTACGCGGCGTTCGGCTCAGCGGTTACTGTTGTGGAGATGTTGCCTGGACTCCTGCCGGGCGTGGATCGCGACCTTGTCCGCCCATTGCTCAAACGATTGAAGAATGAATTCGAGGAAATCTGCCTGGAAACCAAAGTCACCGCTATGCGAGAGGTCGACGGCGGAGTTGAGCTGACATACGAGGGTAAGAACCCACCCGAGTCGAACACGTTCGAGAAAGTCCTCGTGTCTGTCGGGCGGCGACCGAACTCCGCCGATCTTAATCTGGACAGGGTCGGCGTCGAGACTGACAAGCATGGTTTCGTGAAGGTCGATTCGGAGTTCCGCACGACGGCGCCGGATATCTACGCCATTGGTGACATCATCGGCAATCCCATGTTGGCCCACAAAGCATCGCACGAGGGCACCGTGCTCGCCGACCAATTGGCCGGCAAGAACGTCACCTTCAAACCACGTGCGATTCCTGCGGTCGTGTTTACCGATCCATCAATCGCCTGGGCTGGTCTGACAGAGGACGAAGCCAAGGAGCAGGAGCTTGACATCGTCATCAAGAAAATGCCGTGGTCCGCGTCCGGGCGAGCGGTCTCGCTCGGTCGAACCGATGGTGTGACCAAGCTGATCTTCGACAGATCAACCCAGCGGCTGGTCGGGATGGGTCTGGCAGGTCCTCATGTCGGCGAAATGATCGCGGAGGGTGTGATGACCATCGAGATGGGAGCGGTCGCCAACGACCTCGCGACGGCGATTCATCCGCATCCCACACTCTCCGAGACGATTGGGGAGGCGGCCGGACTGATCTCCGGCTAGCAGGTCTTCGTGGGTCTGCTCGCTGGCGCCTGCCGCACTGATGTAGGGCCGGTCGTTGTTTCGCGTCAGCGAAACGTTGACCTGCCTTGGCGCGCCGGCAGGTGAACCTCCCGGCGTGGCCGGGAGAACCACCTGCCCTACTCTGTCACGCACCCTGTGGGACGTGATCCACCATGCGGCTGATGACAATCTGGGCACATGGCGTACAATAACAGGACGAAGGTTCCGACCATTCGACTTGATTGCGGGCTGATGGCCGGAGTTGACGCCACGGAGGCGCGAACCGGGCTCGCGTACCGATCCGCGAAACGAACGCCATGCTCAAAGTGCTCAGCCAGGAACTCCTCTCCGAGGCATTGCTCAAGGAAGACGACAAGGTGGTCGCCGGCGTGTCGGGAGGGCTGGATTCGATGGCCTTGCTGCACCTTCTGTTAGGCCTCAATGACAAACTCGGTTGGCATTTGAAACTCCACGTGGCGCACCTGAACCACCGGCTTCGAGCCGATGAGGCGGAGAAGGACGCCGCGTTCGTGCAGGCGGCTGCGGACAGCCTTTCGCTTCCGTGCACAATCGAGACCCGTGACATCACAAGCCTCGCCGAAGGGCAGTCGGGCGGTGTGGAGGAAGTCAGCCGCCGGGAACGATACGCTTTCTTTGAGCGTGTCTGTTTGAAAGTGGGTTCGAAGACCGTGACGGTTGGTCACCATGCCGACGACAACGCCGAGACGATCCTTCACCGCGTTCTTCGAGGTACCGGGTTGCGCGGGCTTTCCGGCATCCCGCGGAGCCGTCCGTTAAGCCCCAACAGCGACGTGCGCGTGGTCCGGCCGTTGTTGCGGATGCCACGGGAATCACTGCGCAAGTATTTGGCGGATGCGGGCATTGCCTATCGCGAGGACCGGTCGAACGCCACGACCGAACCGATGCGCAACCGGATCCGCAATGTCATCCTACCCCAGGTCGAAGCGGGGGTGAATCCGCAGGTTCGTGACGCCCTCACCCGCCTGGGCGAACAGGCCCTCTGGCTGGAGGAGTATCTACAGGAAACGGTCCAGCGTACTTTCGAAACGCTCATCATCTCGCGGACCGATCAATCTTTGGCGCTTAACGCGGATGCCCTGGCGCGCAAGAGCCGTATTGTGCAGACGGAGCTGGTCCGCGTGGCGTACCGCTCTTTCGGTCTCGGCGAGCAGAACCTCACCTTTTCTCATCTGGTCTCGGCGCTGGACCTGATTGGCGACCCGGCCAGTGGCAAGCAACTGAAGCTGCCCGGTGGTATGACGATCGAGAAGCGCTATCATCAATTGATCTTTTCGCTCCCGTCCGACGAGCCGCGCGAAACCATCGCCACCGAGATCGCCGTGCATCTGCCCGGCCGCACGCTGTTGCCCATCCGGCGTCTGGAGATCAACTGTAGACTTGATGACGTGGGCCCGGAGGATGTTGCACGGTTACGCCGCGCCGCCGACCCCATGCAGGAGTACCTGGACTCCGACGCGGTTCACCCGCCGCTGGTGGTCCGCAGGCGACGGGCGGGAGACCGGTTCTTCCCACTGGGAGCGCCAGGTTCGAAGAAGCTCTCCGATTTTCTGATTGATGCCAAAGTCGACCCGAAAAAGCGCGAGCGGGTGGCTGTCCTGTGTGATCAGCTCGGGCCGATCTGGGTCATAGGTCATCGTATCGACGATCGTGTCAAATTGACGGCACTAACGCGGCGGGTCTTGCATCTCAGCGCAAACCCCTTGGAACCGTGAACGTTTCGACAACATCCGTCTACGCCGAATCCGCGAGGTTCGATTCCGCGCGACGCCGGTTACCGTTGCGATGGTTCGTGGCCGTTTTTCTGGCGGCACTGTTGCTGAGAGCCGGATGGGGCATCGCTGCGTTCATTCGGGTCGATGATCCATCGGCGCTCGAGTTTCCGGACGAGCAGCAGTACTGGCTGATAGCCGGTTCATTGTGGGCGGGCGATGGTCTGAAGGACGAACTCGGTTTTACCGCGACGCGCATGCCGCTTTACCCGGCGCTACTCTCGGTTTTCACCGCGTTGCCTGGTGGCGTGATCATCGCCAAAGTGTTTCACTGGGTGATCGGCGCCGTGGCGGCGGTGCTCGTCGCCGGAACCGCCGCGACCTTGTTTGACCGCCATACGGGTATAGCTGCCGGTCTACTCGCCGCCTGCGATCCGTTCCTCGTGTTCTTCTCGTCGCTGCTGCTGACGGAAACAGTGTTCGTGACGGTTCTTGTCGGGCTTTGGTGGCTGGTCGGGTGGATTCTTCGGGAGCGCGCCGGATCGACCGCGCGGTGGGTAGTTGTCGGTCTGCTTGGAGCCCTGTGCGTGTATGTGCGCGAGTCCGGCGTGGGGCTCGTCGCTGTGGCGGTGATTTTTGCTCTGGTGTGCCGCCGGTTCGATCGGCGGACATTGATCGGCGCAGCCATTGTCGCGAGCGTTGTCGTCGTCGCCCTTTTGCCCTGGGCGGCTCGAAACCAGCGCGCAATCGGCACGTGGTGTTGGTTGACGACCCACGGGGGCATTTCGCTGTATGATGGCGTAGGCCCGCAAGCCACCGGGGCAAGTGACCTTGGGGACATCAAGCAGATGCCGCCCGTCGGACACCTCGGCGAAGTGGAGTGGAACCGCTATTTCCTGAACGAGTCGTACAAGGCGATCCGGACCGAGCCCATGCGCATCCTGAGGCTCGCCGGCACGAAACTGGCCCGGACGTGGAACCCTTTGCCCAACGTGCAGACGTACCAATCACGCCTTGCGCGAACGGTCTCAGCCGCATGGACGCTGCCCGTCTACACTTTCGCTGTGATCGGCGCCCTGTTACTGTATCTAAGAAACAAGCGCAATGAGGGGCAATGGGCGCTCTTCCTCCTGCTTCCCGCCTTTTACGTTAGTGTTTTGCATAGCCTGTTCGTGGGGAGTGTTCGCTACCGTCTGGGCGCGATTCCCATGATTGAAATTCTTGCCGCCGTCGCCCTGGTGGCGATCATCAATCGCGTCTGGAAGACAGCCGCTTACAGGGAGCGTGACGTTCGTGACTGAAGCTCGGGATCGACAGCCGGTTTCCCCACGACGCAAGGGTTGGAGGCGTGTCCTGGCACTCGTGCTCGTCATCGCTGTCGTTGTCGCGGGCGGTCTGTTCTATCGCCACTACACGAATCCGGAGCGAATCCGCGACTTCGCCAAGGCCTATCTTCAGGACTACGTACGCGGGCCGGTCACGATCGGCTCGGCGAGCTTCTCCTGGTGGGACGGCGTACGCCTCTTTGACGTTGCGATCTGCGAGATTCCGCGACGCGCGCTGCAATCCGCCCCGCCAGGTGTTGCAAACCCGCAGATTCCGGTGTTCTCATGCCGTGAGGTAAGGCTCACCTACGATCGGGCGTCGACTGTCTCCCGCAGTCTGCGGATCGAATCAATCGTGGCGTTGGAGCCCACCTGCATGATCGTACGGGATGCGGCCGACGGACGCACGAATCTGGCGGGATTGTTGCGGTGGGGCGGCGACGCGGATCACGGCGAACCCGGACCGCTACCGACGATCGAACTCCGTGACGCACGCGTTCAGGTCATATCCCGGGAAGAGGGTCGCGACCGCATGGTCGAGGACATACGGCTCGATGTCCGAGCCCGCCCATCACAGCACGACTCCCAGGTCTACAACGTGGTTTGGCACGGTGGTCACGGCCGCATAGCGAGCGGGCATTCACGGATTGACTTGCAAACCGGACGTCTACGCAACGTGGAAGGCGGATTGCCGTGGATGTCAATCGAGGCGGTCATGCTGGCTATTAACGCCCGGTACGACGGCGCCGGTGCCTGGTGTGATCTGCTCGGTCTGGACGGCACCGTTAGCGCGAAGGACTACGATCTCAGTGGGAGCTCGGGCGTCGATGGGTCGCGGTCGGCGATCATTGAGCTGAGTGATGCGTCCATCTCGATTCCGATCACCGAAAAGGAGCAGCCGCTCCCACCGGAGGAGCGCTACCTGCGGTTCGAACGGGTCAATGGCTTGGTACGGCTCACGACCGAAGGGATTAGCGCCGAGTTCGCCGGCCTGTTTCATGGCGGCAAATGCATTGTATCGGCGATGCTGCGAGGGAGGGTAGAGAGGCTCACGACGCTCGACGACGTCGATTTCGATGCCCGGTTGTCCGTGACGGGACTCACGCTGCCCAGACCCGATCCTGAGAGTTCCCCCGCCGAGGTCAGGTTCATTAACCGCTGGCGTCCGCTTGTCGGCCTCTACAGGGACTACGACCCTCATGGCCCCATCGATGTTGAAATCGAGGCAGCCAAAAAGGCCGGTGCGAATGAGCCGATCGTAGTTCGCCGGGCCATGCTGACCGCGCGGGGTGGTGACGTGAAGTGCCGCTACTTCCCCTATTACGGGCACAACATCCACGGCACGGTCGAGTATGCGTCCGACGGTGTGTTCATCCGCGATATGCGCGGGAGTCATGGTGGTGGCACCATCATCGTCAACGGTCGGCTGGCGAAGCCGACGGCGTCGGCTGCCAAGGAGGTGACCATCGAGGCGTCAGGGATTCCCATCGACGACGCCCTCTATGAGGCCCTGCCCGAGCGGTACCTCGTAATCCGTGAGCAATTCGAGCCGAAGGGAACCGTCGACGCCCGGATTGAGCTCGTTCAACCAACCGGCACCTTGCAGCAGCCTGGCGAATGGCAAACGCACGCAACGATTACGCTGCGCGATGGATCAGCCGCCTGCGTCCGGTTCCCCTATCCCGTCGATCATCTGACGGGGACGCTCGTGACCGATGGAGATCAACTGCAAATCGTGGGTATTACCGGTCGCCTGGGTGATGGGCGTGTCGCCGTGGACGGAACCGTCTCGTTCGCCGTCGGCGAGCTGATCGGTCTGGATTTGGCTGTGGATGCTCAGGATGTGCCGTTTGACGATACCCTCCTTTCAGCGCTACATGCGTCGGCGCGAGAGCTTGTGGAGGCGTTTCATCCGTGTGGTCGCTTTGACTCTCAAACCTCACTCACGCTCGATGCGGAAACGAAGAAAGTTGCACACACATCGCTCATAACACTGCGCGACGTTGCGATCCGCCATGACGATTTTCCCGTCGAGGTCACGGGCGTGGGTGGTCGGCTTCATATCACGCCTGATGAGATTGTTCTTGAGAGTCTGACCGGTCGCTACAACGACGCGACCATCCTGGCTGAGGGCTCCGTCAGCCGCACCGGCGAGCGGCAGGCGACGGCTGTGATGATCCGCAGCCGGAACCTGAGGCTCGATAAGACGCTCTGCGAAGCGCTGCCGCCGAAGATGGGCGACATCCTGAGCGACTGGGAGATCGAAGGGCCCGTCAGCACCGAGACCGTCATCAGCACCGGTCCAACGCAGGCTGGCAACGGCGCTGTCGTTCGTACGGTAGCTCGACTGGACGGTCCCAATGTGCATCATCCATTCTTCCCCGTTCCAATTCACGATGTTCGAGCCGAGATCACGATTGACCAAACCGGCGCGCGGGCGACGGACGTCGAGGCGCGGTACGGTTCGGCCGGCATCCGCGTCAGCTTCGACGCCCGACACGGTGACGGCACTGAGGAGGGAACCATCAAGCTCGTCGCGACCGGGGCAACGTTGGACGACTCGCTGCGGGGATTGCTGCCCGTCGAGATCACCGCCGCATGGGATCGCGTAAGACCCGGAGGCTCAATCGACGTGCATCTGGATTCTCTTCGTTATCACCGCTCCGGTCCGGAGCGTCCACGGGAGTGGTCATTGGCCGGCTATGTGGAGTTCAACGATGCAACCATTCCGGGTCTCGCCGATATCGAACGCATGTCCGGAACACTCACCGTATCCGGCTCGATTATCGACCGGCTCGGCGGTACGTCGCTCAGCGGTGACCTGAAACTCTCGACGGTGAACGTGTTGGGACATCGCCTAAGCCGCACTCAAAGCAGTTGGTCATACACGCGGGTCACGGACGGCGAAGGCATGTTCGTCCTCGACCCGATTGAGGGCCGGATCTACGACGGCTCATTGGCTGCACACGTCGAAGTGGCGTTCGATCGGGATCGATCACAATACAGCCTGTCTGCAACCGTCCACAACATGCAGATCGAGCCGTTTATTAGCGCTGATCGCGCCTCGCAACCGCCGGATGACAAGAAGGTCGACGTACGCGGCCTTGCCGACGCCCATCTCTACCTGTCCGGTGTAATCGGCGATCGGTCGTCGCGGCGAGGCGGCGGACAGTTCGAGATCATCGACGGCCACATCTATCGCCTGCCGATCATCCTGGCGATTCTCAACGTTTTGAATCTGTCGATTCCCGATCAGGACGCATTCGATGACGCCAGGGCGGACCTCTTCATCGTCGGGAATCGGGTGCGGATCAAGGACATCGTGTTGCGCGGGAGCGTACTGGGCCTGGTGGGATCCGGTTCGATGACGCTGCCCGACCTCGGTCTCGACTTGAATCTGGTTCATGTCAGCCCGCATCGCTGGGTCCACGTACCTGTGCTGGCGGACTTCGTGGAAGCGGCATCGCGGGAATTCGTCGAGCTGCACGTTACCGGCCCGTTGTCGCAACCGACCGTACGTGCAAAACCGTTCCGGAGAATCAGCGAAGAGTTCAAACGCCTGTTCCGGAAGCGAAAACCGAAGAGGATTCAACCGGCGACGCCGTAGTCGGCGCCCCGCCGCCGTTTGGGCTGCCGCGTAAGGGGATTGCTCGCTTGGAACCCGTTGAAGCAGATAAACCTTGCCCAAGGAAGTGTACGCAGCCGGACCGCGGGCCGCTGCCGATTGTGCGGTCCGCCGTCGGCGGCATTCTGATGGGTTTGGCCAACCTCGTTCCCGGCGTCTCCGGCGGCACGATGATCCTCGTCGTGGGGCTCTACGACGAGTTCATCAGCAGTGTGGCCGATGTGACTCGCTTGCGATTCACCAGGCGAAACGTCATGTTCCTGGCGATTGTGGGTTTTGCAGCCGCGATTGCGGTTATCGCCCTGGCGGGAACGCTCGGTCGGACCGTCATACTGCACCGAAGCGCGATGTATTCGCTGTTTATCGGTTTGACGCTGGGCGGCGCGCCGCTGCTCATCCGGATGATCAAGAGAATCACGGTTTCCTCCGTGGTGGGTGTCGCCATCGGGTTTGGAATCATGGTTGCCGTTGCGGCGACGAAGGAGGAACCGCCGGATGAGCAAGCTGTAAAGGCCGCCGTAGCCGCGGGCGAGTTTGTCATCGAAGCGGACTATCAGCGCGACGCAGCCGCCGGAGTGCTTGGTATGTCCGCAATGGTTCTGCCGGGCATCTCCGGTGCTTACATGCTGCTGATCCTCGGGCGTTATGAGGCCATCCTGGCGTCGATTGATGCAGCCAAGAGCTACGCGATGTCGCTGGGACGCAGCGGCGATCCGTTGATCTTCCTGCGAGTCATCATCCCCACCGCCATCGGCGCGGTGGTCAGCCTGGTCTTCCTGACCAATCTTCTTAAGTGGATGCTCCATCACCGTGAGAAGGTGACGCTTGGTTGGCTCTTAGGCATTCTGGTCGGCTCGGTCGTCGGGATTTGGCCGTTTGACGCCGCGTCGCACACCGGCGATTACGCCTTGGGCGCCGTCCTCGCGCTCGCCGGCTTCATATTCACCGCCCTGTTATCACGACTCAGCGCATAAGAAAACGTCAAAAAGCCACAAGCGTCACATTTCGACGTTTCGGCTTTTTGACGTTTCTACGCTGCCTCAGCCGCGAGCAGGTGCTTTTTTGCAAGCTCGACTACGGCGTCGAAATCGGTAGGTGCCGAGATGGCCATCTCGCTGAGCATCTTGCGATTCAGCTCGACATCGGCTGCGGTCAAGCCGAAGATTAACCGGCTGTAGCTGATGCCGCGCATCCGGCACGCGGCCGTCAGCCTCGTGACCCACAACGACCGGAACTCGCGCTTGCGCCGGCGCCGATCGCGATAGGCATTCACGCCCGCACGGACAATCGCCTCCTTAGCCAATCGCCAGCGTTTGCCGGGCGCACCGCGATAGCCTCTGACCTTTTTGAGTAGACGGACTTTCTTTCGGTGTCGGGCGGCGCCGTAAATCGCTCTTCCCATCGTTTGTCAACTCCTATTGGGCAGATGGCTGCGCGGCACTCACCGCCGGCAATACGAGATCTCACTAGCCGCCCGGTCCGAGGGCATCCTTAATCCGGTCTCCGAAGCTCCGTTTCAACGTGCCTGGTCTGCGGAGGGCGCGGCATCGCTTGCCACTTTTCCCGCTCATCAGATGACCGGCGTTGGACCGTTTGTGTCGGACCTTACCACTGGCCGTGATCCTCACACGCTTCTTGATCCCCTTGTGCGTCTTCATCTTCGGCATTGTCTGTCCCACCTCACGCTGCTACCCTGAATGTTCAGAGCCCTACATTGTACGCCCCGGTGATCTCGCCGCAACCCCGGAAACAACGCCGCCATGGCGGCGGGGGCCGTGACCGCGTGAGCGTCACCGTTGTGGGTGCGTCTCTGAACCGAGCCCGGAACGCGAGCGATGAGTCGTGAGCGAGTGGCCAAACCGTCCCCCGCGCTGGTGCTTGGGGCTCGAATCGGTGATCCGGGCGACGTTTACACCGTGGAATCCTCCCGAATCTGCGTTTACCCCTCAAGTTGACGCTCACCCGCGACTACCTCGGGGGTTGTCAGTCACGTGACGCGCTTCGACTTAATCGGTCCGGATCAGCCCCACAGGCGCATGGCGTCGTTGAAGGTGATATACAAAAAGGCGCCGACAATCAGGAACAGTCCGATCATCTGCGTGGCCACCTGCACGCGAAGGCTGACGGGGCTGCCTTTGATCTTTTCGATGATCAAGAAGATCATCAACCCGCCGTCGACAATCGGCAGGGGCAGGAAATTAATTACCGCCAGGTTTGCCGAGATGATGGCCATAAAGAAGATGAGGTCGATCAGCCCCGATCGCGCCATCCTGCTGCCGATATCGATGATCCCCAGCGGTCCGGACACGGCGTCGATCCCGACGCTCCGCGTGAAGATCATGCGTTCCAGAATCTTGTAGACCTGGAAGATGAAGTAATACGTCTTGTGCAGGCCGATCCAGACGGCGTCGAGCGCGTTTTCGCCCTTGAGCAACTTGGTCTCGGGTGCGACGTCGATGTTCGCCGAAAACGCGATGCGTCCCAGCCACGGATCGACCATGTCTTGTGTTACGTCGATGGTCCGAGTTTGAATCTCCGCCAGAGGGTCGGCACGATACTCGACCGGTACGTCCGTTCGGCCGACGAGTTCGGTGAGGATCATCCGCGTCGCCTTGCGATAACCGACGGCTGCCTCTTCGCGCCCGCGACCCGCCGGAATCATTACGGTCTTGCGTCCGTCGATGCTCACGATACGTGCCTCAGGTCCGACACCAAGCTGAGTGCGTAGAGAGTGGGGTACAGGGAACGCGGCGACGCGAGGATGATTCTCGTTGTCCAGATACGCCAATTCGACATTGCTCCCGGCGTTTGCGCGGAAAGCGTCGATCAACTCGCGCCATCGTGAGATGGGCTTACCGTTTACAGCCGTGATCCACACACCGGAAGTAAGACCGGCCTGTATCGCCGGGCTGGGTTGCCCGTGGATCATCTCGGCGATTCCAGCAACTCGCATCACGTCATCCGCCACCAGACTATACCGGGCGTCGATGGAGCCGGGACGCTGCGGCTGGACCCACGTCGCAGACGGCTTCCCATTCGCCTTCCTGACCTTTATGGCGACGTCCCGGCGGGCGCCGGTTCTGATTGCCCGGTTGACCTCGGCCATGGTGGGGTTTGCGATACCCATGCAGGACAGGATTTCGTCACCCGCTTCAATCCCCGCCCGATAGGCCCGACCGAAGCGACGGATATCGGAGAAATACGCTCGCGGTCCGCCGTCGGAACGTGCGTTATCAGCAATTGTCTTGCAGATCGCCTGGATGGTGGCGGGCCCGCGACGGTTGCGTTTAGGACGAATGAACCCCTCAACAACCCGGTCGTCCAGCTTCCGAACCGTAAAGTGGATGTCTCGCTCGGGGCACTCCCGAATGGAACGAGCGATATCCGTGTTGCTCGGATATCGAATGTCGTCCCAACTCAGCACGGTATCACCGGCATTGAGGCCGGCCAGGTACGCGCGGCCTCTGGGATCGACCGAGAAGAAACGAACCAACGGTCGCAGGCCGAGCACGCTGATGTCGCTTCCTCCCTCAGTCTTGCTCGGGTAGAGCGTCAGGATGGGTGGAATGTCAACCTTGACCCGCTGCAGAGCGGCTTCGGGATTGTTCGGATCCTTCCGCTCAACATATACGTCTCCCTTCGCGTACACCAGGGTGTTGATGACCTCGCTGGCGTTCTGATCGGTGACCTCAACACCGTCGATTTCAACGATGACGTCGCCAACGTGCGGTTGGTCGGGTCTGGATTGATCGATCTCCGGGCCGACAACGATAATCTTACGGGTTACACCCGGCTGAATCCCGACGATCTGCCGACGGATGTCCCGCGTACTTTCGGGGATCGTGTACTCCGGTTCGACGCGGACCGATTTAAGCTGACCGTCACGCTCCACGATGAACTCGATCGGCTCGTGAAGCGGCGCGAGCATGACCGCCATACGAACCTCGTTGAATTCGAGGACGTTCTCCCCATTGATCTTCTTGATATCATCGCCCGGCAGCAGGCCGGCACGTTCGGCCGGACTGTCCGGCTCGACAAATGCGATCCGAGTGCCCATCGCTTCCATGCCGATCATAAAAACGATCATGAATAGCAGACAGGCGAACAGGACGTTCATGATGACACCGGCTGACACGATGGCCGCCCGGTGCCCGATGGGCTTATTGATGAACGATCGCGGGTCGTCCTTGAACTGCAGCTCCTTGGTCTTGTCGTCGAAATCCTCCTGCCCGAGCATCTTCACATACCCGCCCAGCGGGAGGATGTTGAAGGAGTAGCGTGTTTCGCCTCGGGTGAACCCGAAGAGTTCGCGGCCGAAGCCAACCGCGAACTTCTCAACGCGCACGCCTGTCCACTTGGCAACCGCGAAGTGTCCGATTTCGTGTACACACACGATCAGCGAGAAGCCAAGCAGCATCAGAACATACGGCCAGATGCTCCCAAAAACCGCCAGTGGCGACCATTGGGCGAAGAGGAAGGACTCAGGCTGGGTCAACAGGTTATGCATCGAGCCACCTTTTGTCGCGCCCACCGATCCGCGTCGAGCAGGTCCTCGAGCGTGGGCGAGGCGATAAACTCGTGCTCCGTCAGAGCTTGCTCAGTTTGACGAGCGATGTCGCAAAACGGTATGACGCCCTCGCGGAACAGGTCAACCGCCGCCTCGTTTGCCGCATTGAGCACCGCACCGGCCGTCCCGCCTCGCCGGGCCACCTCATGCCCCAATCGCAGTGCGGGAAACGCCTGCGTGTCGGGCGGGTGCAGGTTGAGCTGGCAGACCGCGGCAAGATCCAACCTCCGGGTGGGGCACGGGTGCCGCTTCGGATACGTCAGAGCGTACTGGATCGGCGTACGCATATCGGGCCTACCGAGCTGAGCAATCAACGAACCGTCACAATACTCCACCAGTGAGTGTATGATCGACTCCGGATGGATGACCACGCCAATCTGGTCCGGTTTCAGATCGAAAAGCCAGCGGGCCTCCACGATTTCCAGGGCCTTGTTCATCATGGTGGCTGAGTCGATCGTGATCTTTGGCCCCATCTCCCACGTCGGATGGCGAAGCGCGTCCTCGACCGTGATGGCGTCCATTGCCTCCCGGCTCCAGGTTCTAAACGGCCCCCCGGAGGCGGTTAGATAAACCTTGTGGACGTCGCCCGCCCGACCCGCGTGCATGGCCTGGAAGATCGCCGAGTGCTCACTGTCGACCGGGATGATCTCCGCGCCGTTTTGCTCCGCCAACCGCATTACAAGCGATCCGGCAATGACCAACGCCTCCTTGTTCGCCAGGGCGATTCGCCGTCCAAGCTCGACCGCCCGCAGGGTTGCAGCGAGACCGCCCGCTCCGACCACCGCGCTGATGACGCAATCGCAAGGGACGCTGTCGACCAGATCGAGCAGGGCGCGATCACCGCTGTGTATGGTCGGCGAGTAGGCAAGCGCCGCATCCAGGTCTGCGCCGCCGTCCGCCCGAGCAATGGCGACCGCTTCCGGTCGGAACCGGTTCGCCTGGTCGGCTAGTTGCTGATAGCGAGAACCGGCCGTAAGCCCGGCAATCTCCCATTCCTCCGACAGGTCCGCCAGAACCTCGAGCGTTCGCCTGCCAACGGATCCGGTCGATCCAAGGATGATGGCCCGTTTTTTCATCCGGTTCTCATTTGCGCAGTCAATCGGAAACCCGTGGAATTCTCGGGTGACATGATACGTGTGACTGCGCGCCTCGACAAGCTGCGGTGTGATTCCCCGCTGCGCGCCCGCCCCATTTCGACAGACCGGCACCGATTGCCGGACGATCAGGGCGGACCTATAATGCAGTTGCCGATGGCCAGAGCAAGGTCAAGCCGTATCCCAGGGGTCAATAATGCGAAAGCTGCTACTTACTACCCGTCTGTTTTCCGTTGAACACAGAGTATACGCGCAGGACGGACCTGACCCGATCACCCGTGATGTCGTGGTCCATCCGGGAGCGGTGGTGATTCTGCCGATCCTGGACGACCGTCGCATCGTGATGATCCGCAACTACCGCTACACCGTCGAGAGCGAACTTCGGGAGCTACCCGCCGGGACGCTTGAACCCAACGAAAAACCGATCGAAACGGCCCGGCGCGAGCTCGAGGAGGAGACGGGCTACCGGGCGGGTCGGATGCAACCGCTGATGGAGTTTTACACCTCACCCGGCTTCTGTACCGAGCGGATGCACGCATTCGTGGCGAACGAACTCACACAGGTCGGGCAGAACCTCCAGGGTAGCGAGCGTATTGTTGCTGAGCCGATCGAAGTGGACGAGGTTCGCAACCGGCTTATCCGCGGCGAGTTTGTTGACGGGAAGACCATAGCGGTTCTCGGCCGGTACTTCCTCGGGGATCATAAGTAGCAGAACTGTCTTATGGGTTGGCAGGATCGAGATTACGCCAGACGCGGGCCGACACGCGGACCGGTCTGGTCCACAGGCCCGTCCCACGTACACGTTGGGCGCAGCATCGTCACCATATTGATCATCATCAATGTTGTCGTGTTCGTGCCGTTTTATCTGCGCATAACCTTGGGTGACTATATCTTCGCCTTCGGCGCGATGCAGGCCAAAGCTGTCATGCACGGTCAGATCTGGCGACTCATAACAGCGCAATACCTGCACGCGGGCACCGGGCACCTGCTGCTGAACATGATCGGACTTCACTTCCTCGGCCGGCCGCTCGAACGAATGTGGTCGACGCGCAAGTTCTTCACAATCTACACGCTCTGCGGATTGATTGGGAACGTGTTCTACACGATTCTCGGGGTATACGGCGTGATCCATCCTGAGATGCCCGCGGTGGGGGCGTCGGGCTCGATCTATGGCCTGCTGGGCATCGTGGCTGTCTTGTTTCCGACGGCGACCGTATACGTTTATTTCCTCTTTCCGATCCGCATTCGAACAGCCGCGCTTATCTTCGGAGGTATAGCACTCCTGACGGTGCTGGGACGGGGGGCCAACTACGGCGGGGAGGCTTGCCATCTGGCTGGTCTGGGCTTCGGCGTGTGGTGGGCGATGAAGGGTGACACGTGGTGGTCAGCGAGCGGACGGACGTGGTGGCGGCGACTTACATCGCGTTCGTCGGGATCTCACCGTCCGGTCCGGGCGCGAAAACCGCGAGGGTTTACCGCCAAGGTCGCGGAACGCCGCGCGGACGCGGAGACAATCGACCGCATCCTCAAGAAAGTTTACGACGGAGGCATCCACAGCCTGACCGAGGCGGAGAAGCGGGCGCTCCAAGATGCAACCGAACGGCAGCGACAACGGGATCAAGAGGCGGGGCGCGTTGATCGACTATAACTGATTGCGTATCGGGACGTCCCGAGCGAGCCGCAGGCTAAAGCCTGCGCAGATATCGCGTCAGCTGGAACATTACGCGGTAGCAGGCAACCCCGTGCGAATTGCGGCCTGCGTAGACCGTCAGGAAGTAGACACACCGGGATCCCTGTGGAGTTGAGAGTGTGCGATGACATGGGATGAAATTGTTGAGGTGGTGCGCAACGGAAATGGAATGAGTTGGGGTGATTGGGACTTAGCTAGCCCTCGGCGGCGCCCATCGGGCGTGTGGGTAGATCTCGGCGACGGGAAAAATCTGAATATCCCCGGCACAAAGACCGGTCCCAAGGGCATACAGCTCTTGCCCGCAAGCGATGGCCAACCGGTACCTGCGCTGACGACTCAACAGCGCGACGAGTTGGATTTGTGATCGCTGGACCGAGAACCGGTGGACCGAGAATCCCTTCTCGGTCCTCTCGTGTGTGCCGAGAAAGGATTCTCGGCACAGCACAATCCGGATGTCCGCGCGGGTTGAAACCCGCGGCTCGTTAAGCGGAAATCGTTTGCGGGGAAACGCATGAGCATGGTTCCTGCCGGCAGACCGCTGGACAATCCAATCAACTGGTCGTTTCGGATCGGCCGGTTGTTCGACATCGACGTCCGCGTGCACATCGTGTTCGTCATTTGTGCGGTTGTGCTCGTGTGGATGGAGATACCCAAGGTTGACTCAGGTTTGGATTGGTCGCTCGGCAGCGTCTTGGTCAATGCACTCGGCATCTACGCGCTTCTTTTTTTCATCGTGCTGCTCCATGAGTTCGGCCACTGCTTTGGCGCGCGCCATACCGGCGGTGAGGCGGATGAGATTCTGCTCTGGCCTTTGGGAGGGCTTGCGTACACCAACCCGCCGCACACTGCTTCCGCGCACATGATCACGACCGTGGCCGGCCCGTTGGTCAACGTGTTTCTATGTATGATCTGCACGCTTGTACTGGTGCTCTGGACAGGTCGTCTCGGTGCGGTGCCGTGGAACCCTCTGCACCCGATGTGGCCTGCCGACGTGTCATTCCATCCGACGACGGCACAGCTTTGGGTGATACGTTTTTTCGGCCTGAGCTATTTCATCCTGCTGATCAACCTGTTGCCGATCTTCCCGTTTGACGGCGGGCGGATCGTCCAGGCGTGGCTGTGGCCCAGGAAGGGGCACCACACGTCGATGGAGATCGCGACCGCCACCGGGATGATTGGTGCCGTCATCGTCGGGCTGTTCGGCCTGTTTACGGAGCAAAGCTGGTTGTTACTGATGATCGCTGTGTTCGGTTACTTCACCTGCTGGCAGAACCGGCGGATGCTGCGGGAGCAGGGTGGCATGGGGACTGGTGAGTTCGGGTACGATTTCTCGAAGGGGTACACCTCCCTGGACCGCGAGGAGACGCGACGGCAACAGCCCGGCTTCTTCGAGCGACGTCGAGCCCGCAAAGAGGCGAAAAAGGCCCGGCGCGACCGCGAACAACGCGCGGCGCATCACAGAGCGGTCGAGCACATCCTCCGTAAGATATCCGACGCCGGAGTTGAGTCGTTGACACCCCGCGAGCGGCGCATCCTCGAAGACGAAACACAACGACAACGCGCAGCACCCGAGTCACCCTCCGAAGACAATCATCCCTGACAAAGGAGCGCGCCACCGGGGAACCCATTACTATGCGGTCCTACGTAAGTTCGTGTTCGTTTTGTATGCCAGAGACAGGGCCGTCTCCGGATGTTGCTGTAACTCTCCGACAGGAGTCGCGATAAGTGAGGCGGGCCCAAGACGATCCGCGTCTGCCGGGCCAAATGTTCGCGCAATCGGTCGAGCGTCCAACAGCTGAAGGGATAGCCCAAGTCGCGCGGGTTGGCTTGCACAGCCTCCTTCAGCAAGGCGACATACCGGTCG
>Ga0307432_1000175_pt1 | contig 52641 bp, 47 predicted proteins | sample SalMarWE160150MG_FD_202158 | JGI IMG/M metagenome (GOLD analysis project Ga0307432, IMG submission 202158) | Salt marsh sediment microbial communities from the Plum Island Ecosystem LTER, Massachusetts, United States - WE1603-150 | ecosystem: Environmental > Aquatic > Marine > Intertidal zone >...
CGCGGGTGTGAAACGCCAGTGGTGCGGCAACACGGGCAAGGTCGACAACTGCGTGGTCAGCGTGCACACCGGCTATGTGGTGGGCGACGTTCAATGCCTGCTCGACAGCGATGTCTACCTGCCCCGGGAGTGGGCCGACGATCTGCCTCGCCGCAGGGCCGCGTACATTCCCGATGAGGTGACGTTTCGCACCAAACAGGAGATTGCTCTCGATCAGATCGGTCGGTGCCTTGACAACGGCATCCGTGTGGCGGGTGGAAGTACCCATGAAGTTGGCGATACGTGCAGGTGAACTCGAGCTGATATCTCTACCGTGGCGAGAGTACTGGGCACCCTGCCGCCCGTTCTTGAGTCATAAGGACAAGCCGTGCCACCCAGCCGGACTTGAGAATTTTCGTAAAGATGCTTGACGCGATGTGCCGATTATGTAAAACGAGATTTACAAGGAGGTCTTATATTGGCGCTGAACACGCATCTAGGCACGAAATTGAAGCAGGCTCGGCTCGCAACCGGACAATCAACTCGCCGGGTGTCAGATCGGCTCCGATCGCGCCTCACGCTATCTCATGCCACCATCGCCAACTACGAAGCCGGGCGCAGTCAGCCTACGATGGAGATTTTGACCGCTCTTGCTGCCGTTTACGAGCGCCCACTGAATTGGTTTCTGTCTGATTCACTTACGCTTTCGAACATCCGCTACCGAAATCGAAAGTCTCGTGTTCGGCAGGGCGATCTCGCTCGCTACGAGGCAAACGGCATCAAATGGCTCCAGGCATATCGATCGCTTGAACGTACCCTCAACGAGCCTTTGGCCGGTGACCTGGATGGTTTCCGGTTTGAGCACGGCGAAACAGGAGCTGCGGCGGCGATGCGATTACGGAAACGGTTGGAACTGCGGCTCGAGGATAAGGTGACAAGCGTGGCGGATATCCTTGAGCGCTTGGGTGTCCGGGCCGTCGAGCTGCCGACGAATCTGGCAATCGACGGTTTTGCGGCAACGGCGGCTGGCGAATACGTGGTTGCACTCAACTCGACCGTGCCCAGCGACCGGGCGCGACTAAACGCTGCCCACGAGGTCGCGCACGCGCTGGCAGGTGACTGCGACACAGCGGATATCGACAACACCGGTCAGAATGAGAAACGCGCCTTCGATTTTGCATCTCATTTGCTGCTCACTCAGGACATGCTTGTGCTTGCTTTCAGCGATCGTTCGATGGTCCGCTTGGTCCAATTCAAAGAGCGATTCGGCATCAGCGTTGCTGCGATGATCTATCGCGCTCAGCAATCCGGATTGCTGAAAGAGCCCATGACCAAGCGCATCTGGATGGGAATTAATCGTCGGGGGTGGAAGCAAAACGAACCTGGGTATGTTGCCGAAGACCGTGCAGTTCGTTTCGAGCGCATTCTTGACGCGGCGCTCCTCGATGGCCGCATCACGATTGAAACTGCGGCGGAATTGATTGGTGTTCGCGTGGATGAACTCCGAGAACGGCATGAATGGGCGCTTGGGTTGGTTTCTTGGCGATCCAATCCGTACTTGAAGCGAGCCGATGATGACCGTCCTCATTTGCGACTGGTCTACTGAGCTGGCCGCGATAAACGAAGGTCGCGCAGTGGGCGCGGCCGTGTCATTGCCTATTTGGAGGCCAGATAGTGAGAAAGTGTATTCGTTTGAACCCCATCGAGCACGAAACGCTTGCTCGGCTTTACGTCGAAAAGCGGATCGCAACGGACCGGTACATGCACCGCCCGAATGACCTACGGGAACTCGCCGCAGCGTTCAATGGACTGACCGGGCGCGAAGACCCGCCCGAGGATCTTCTTCATTACATGCAGACCAAGCGGCGCACGCAAGGGTTGTGGCCCACCTTGGACGGGAATCACCTTCGATTGCCAGTCGTTCTGGGCAGGCTCATCGACGAAGATTACATCGAAGTGCTGTGCCAAATCTACCCTGAGTTCGATTGCGGCCCCGAGACGTTCGCGCAAGATCGTTCGTTGTCAGTTCGGCTGGAGCGGCGTTTCGAAGAAGAGACCGGCCAGCGCAAGCGCGGATATGTTCTCGCAACAGCGATGGTCGAACTTCGCAAAGCCGGCCGATTACCGACGCTTGGTTCCAAGGATCAGAGCTTCGACGACTTTAGTGCAGCCGAAGCGTTGGCAGAGTAGGGACAGTTTCACGCCACGCCTGAAGTCCTACGGTGGTGTGCGTTAAGCATGCTCCATCGTGCGGACCGTGTCTGGTACGAACCGGACCTGGACTTTGTGCCCGGCCGCCGCAGCGATCCGCCTGAGCATCGCCATCGAATGCCGGTCGTAGTCAGCGTCTTCGAGGCGGCATAGCACAGACTCGGACATGTCGACTCGCTTGGACAGTTCTTTCTGCGCGAAGCTGGGTGGCCCATCGCTCTCGTGGCGTGGCTTCCGGAGAACGACTGTGGTAGAGGTCGTGCGAAGGCGACGATGATCGACCGTCCTCACGCCTTCGCGCATTCCATGCCTCGGCAAGATCTGCACGATCAACATCACACAAGGATGCGCCCTCGGATGCGGCTACTGTTACATCCAAGGTTACTCCGACTACCCTGGGCCGGACAAAGTCATCCTGTATGAGAACACCGTCGAGCTGCTCGCCTGCGAATTGCGACGTCGCCGGCGCAAACCACATCGCGTCTACTTCAGCCCATCGAGCGACGCCTTCCAGGACATTCCCGAGGTGCAGGAAGTAACCTACCGCACTATGTCTGTCCTGCTTGACGCCGGAGTTGAAGTATCATTTCTGACAAAAGGCTTTGTTACGGAACAGTTCTTCGAGCTCTTCAGGACCGCTCCACCTGCCGTGTTCGCACAAGTCGGGATCACGACACTCAACCGGTTTCTGTCAACGACCCTCGAGCCCCAGGCTGCGTCACCCGACCAGCGAGTTGAGACAATGCGGCGTCTTGGCGACATAGGTGTCCAGACCACTGCGCGGTTAGATCCACTCATTCCCGACGTTACCGATAGGCAATCAAACATCGAGCCGCTCTTGGCATCCCTGTGCCGCGCAGGTGTCCGTTTCGCGGCCGCGAGCTACATGTTCGTCCGTCCGCGGCTGGCGCGAGCGATCCACAAGCTGCTTTCTGAAGTTTCTGGCGGGCAAGTGAAAACAGAACGTTGGACCCGGCAGGGATTCTTGGGCGAGTGCGGTGGCGGCCAGATGCTTGATGTTGCAGCAAGGGCACGCCGCTTCGCAGATCTGAAGGCTTGGAGCGAGAAGGCCGGAGTCTGTGTGGCGCCCTGTCGGTGCAAGAATCCCGAGGTGGGTGAACAAGGGTGCGCGATCGCGGGTCGCCGTTCGCACGAGGTAACGCAGCCGGCTCATCAGCAACTCTTCGAGTTCGAGGCGACCGAACCGGCGTTACCTGCCCCTGACTAATGTCGTGCCCCTGTGTGTCCCCAGTCAGTCCCCCGTAAATGCGGTCTACGAACGGCTCGAACGGTCAAGAGTGGTCTGGTTGAGTCTATTCGCAACTGCTGCATCTACCGAAGGTTATGAGCTAAGTGCTTGTCAAATAAGGAGTTACGAAACAGGGGGAGACGAAATTCGATTCCCCCCGCCTCCATGGACGTACCTTCCCCGCATGAGCCGGGCTGATTGCAAGGCTCATCGCGTGCTGCGGCACGCCTTTCCGCTTTGTCTGTCACCATTAGAGCGCGGGGAACCAACGCCAGATTTCAGCTCGCCGGGTTTTCTTCAGAGAGCCGACTCGCCCGCTTCCGGAGGTCGACGGCACCTTCCTGACGAGGCGGGGGTCCCGCTCCCCGGCGCGACCACACCTCGTGACTTCCAGCTTTCCGAGACCAACGGCAGTCGCGGGAGGCCGAGCATGCCCACGCGAGCCGCCAGGCCGTGGTTATGGACGCCCCCGCCTTGTCTGCCGTTATCCCCGGTGCTCGAATCAGGGCGGTATGGCCCCTTCTACGGGCCGGAGTGGGTGTAATCGCGGTTATCGGTCAGGGAAACGGGGATTCCGTATTCCCGTCACGCGTGTGCGCGCCGATTCGCAGATTGGCACGTGGCCTGTCAGAGTGGACCGGGCTACACTTTGCCCACTATGGCGAGACCACGTTCCGACATTCGCATGGACTCGGCGCGGCGGCTCATTCTGAGCACCTGCGGGGCGCTTCTGCTGGCGGGCTGCAAGGTCGGTCCCGATTATGAAACGCCCTTCACGCCGACGCCGGAGCTCTGGGTGGCATCGGCGGGGCCAGAAGCTGCCGTTCAATTGGACCTTGACACGAGCGTCGGCGTTGATCTGAGCCAGTGGTGGGCCAGGCTGGGTGATCCCCATTTGACGTCCCTCGTTGAGCAGGCGATCCAATCTAACCTGGAAATGCGCCTGGCCGAGGCCCGGTTGCGTGAGGCCATCGCCCTTCGCAAAGGTGCCCTGGCCGACCTGACCCCGGCGATTGACTTGAACGCGGACTACACTCATCGGCGGGCGGCCCGCAGCAGTTCCGGCGACGGTGACTCTGAAGGTGGCCTGAGTGGGTCCGTCTCGCAATCGGCCTCAAGCGTGTCCAGGCTCGGCGCTCCGAGCGCGAACCTCCGCTTCGGCGACACCTCTGCCACTATCAGGCTCCCGGAACCTGGTTCAGGGCAGACTCTGCCGGAGATTACCGCCACCCGCTCTCGCGGTTTTGGAGGCGAATCTGGCGGTTTCCAGCGCGATCGCAATGCGTATGAAGCGTTTCTGGGGGCGACGTGGGAGATCGACATCTGGGGTGGAATCCAGCGTGGCATCGAGGCCGCGGACGCCGAAGTCGGGGCGAGCGTTGAAGACCGCCGCTCTGTCATGGTGGCGGTCTCGGCCGAGGTAGCGCGAAACTACGTTCTGCTCCGTGGTTTGCAGCGTCTCGTGGAGGTGACCGAGGACAATATCGCAATCCAGCAGGAAACGCTCGAGAGCATTCAGGCACGGTTCGCCGCCAGCCTCGCCACTGGTACGGATGTCTTACAGGCTCAGATCCAGCTCCGGCGCACAGAGGCGGAAACGCCCCCGTTGGAGGCCGGTGTAAAGGAAACGATCTTTCGCCTGAGCGTATTGCTGGGGCAACCGCCCGGATACCTGATGGACCACCTTGCGGAGGTTCAGCCTCTTCCCCAACACCCAGATCTGCTGGCTGTGGGATTACCGAGTGAATTGCTCCGTCGGCGCCCCGACATCCGCGCGGCCGAGCGGCGCTTGGCTGCGGAGACCGCCCGGATCGGCGTCGAGGTCACGGAGCTCTTCCCACGCGTCTCGCTGCTCGGGACATTTGGCCTCCAGTCGGCCGATGCCGATGATCTCATCGACGCCGACAGCCTGACTTGGTCGTTTGGTCCGGGCGTGCGTTGGCGGTTGATGGAGTTCGGGCGCATCATCTCCAACATCTCGGTACAGGAGGAAAGACAGCACCAAGCGTTGACCCTTTACTACCAGTCCGTGCTCGATGCACTCGAGCAAGTCGAGACCAGCCTGGCCAACTACGCCGCCCAGCGACGGCGCTCCACAACGCTTGCGGAGGTCAACGCGGTCAATCAGCGCGCGTTCGAACTGGCCAAGAGCGAGTACGCGGTAGGTATGATCAGTTTCCTCTCCGTGCTTGACACCCAGAGGTCGCTTTTCGCGACGCAGACCGAGTTGATTCGCACGCGGCAGCAGGCGCTGGTCGAGCTGGTCAATTTGTACGAGTCACTGGGTGGTGGCTGGCCGGAAGGCGCGGTCCGAGACGAGAACAGAGCTTCCTCATGATCCGAAAACTCCTCCGATTACTGCTCAAAGGACTGCTCCCGCTTGTTGTGCTTGGGGGAACCGCGTGGATCGTGCGCACGCTGTACCTGACTCGTCCGAATGTCGTACGGGAGAATGTGCCGGCGCCCGCACCTATCGTCGCCGTGCTCGACCTTGCGCCGCGCGACCATCAGATCACGATCGAGGCATACGGGACGGTCGTGCCGGCTCGTCGGGTGATGCTACAGACCCAGGTGGGCGGCCGTGTCATCAAGCATCACCCGTCTTTGGCGCCGGGTGGTGTGTTGGCGCAGGATGTCGAGGTGATCCGCATCGATCCCACCGACTATGAACTGCGTATTACACAGGCGGAGGTTGCTCTGTCGTCCGCTAAGGCCTCCTATGAGCTTGAGCAGGGCCAGCAGGTTGTCGCCGCGAAGGAGTGGGCACTGCTGAAGGACGAAATCGAAGCTCCTGAGGAGATGGAAGATTTCGCCCTGCGGCGCCCCCAGCAGCGCCGGGCGCAGGCCGACGTGGAAGCCGCTGAGAATCGAGTTGCAGTGGCACGCCTCGATCTTGAGCGAACCGTGGTTCATGCTCCTTTCAACGCGCTGATTTTGGACGAATCGGTCGAGCTCGGTCAGTTGATCTCCCCCCAGGACGAGGTGGCGGAACTCGTTGGAACCGATCAGTTTTGGGTGCGCGTTGCGGTCCCTTACGATGTATTGAGTCGAATCCGTTTTCCCCGCGGACCCGACCAGCCGGGCTCCGCCGCCGAGGTATTTGTAGAGGCAAACTCAGGACAGCCGCGAGCCAGGGAAGCGCGCGTCCTGCGCCTGCTCGGCGACCTCTCGGAGCGCGGCCGTATGGCTCGCATCCTCGTCAGTATCGACGACCCGCTCTGCCTGTCGAACGACCATCCTCCGAACGATATGCCGATCCTGCTCAACAGCTACGTACGGGTTGTGATTGACGCGGGTATGATCGAAAAGGCTGTCGAGATACCGCGTATCGCCCTGCGCGAGAATGCCAAGGTCTGGGTCCGCGACGCCGAGGGCCTGCTGCGGATTCAGGACGTCGACATCCGGTGGCGACAGCCCGACAGCGTGCTGGTTGCAGATCAGTTCGGCCCGAATGAACAGTTGATTGCCAGCCGGTTGGCGGTGGTGGTTCCGGGTATGCGTGTTCGCGTCGGAGATCTGTCTCCCACGACAGTGTCGGACAGTGCCGAACCCGACCTTGCCGATGCACCTTCCCTTCCACCAGGCGCGCGGCTTGGCGGGAGCGGCATGCCATGACTGGCAAGCTCAGGAAGTCGAACCGGCGGGAAGGGTTCTTGGGCTGGATGGCCCGGAACCACGTCGCTGCAAACACGCTGATGTTCGTTTTGCTGGGGGGCGGGCTCGCTGCGGGCCTCGCCATACGCCAGGAGGTGTTTCCCGCCTACGAGATCGACATTGTCAACTTCCGCATGTCGTACCCGGGGGCCAGTCCCGAGGAAATCGAACAGGGCATTATCCTCGCCGTTGAGGAGCAGGTGCGAGGGCTCGAGGTCGTCAAACGCATGGAGGCCGTGGCGCGAGAGGGTTCGGCTTCGGTCTCAATCGAACTGATGGACGGCGCCAACCCTAATCGTTCTCTACAGGACATCAAGAATGCGATCGACCGCATCAGCTCGTTTCCCGAGGAGGCTGAGAACTACACGCTGGAGCTTGCCCAGCGCCGCCGGAATGTCATTCAAATCACGATCGCCGGGGACGTAAGCGAGCGCACGCTATATCAATTCGTGCAGAGTGCTCGCGAAGAATTGCTCACTAGGCCGGAAATCACGCAGGTTGAAATCGACGGCAGCCGAAGTCCCGAGATCAGTATCGAAATACCGCAGGAGACCTTGCGTGCCCTGGGGCTCACGCTCGGCGAGGTCGCAGAGATGATCGGACGTTCCGCGGTCGATGTGCCCGCGGGTGGCATCCGGACCGATGCCGGTGAAGTCCTGTTGCGTACCACCGAGCGCCGCACCTTCGCCAGCGAGTTTCAAGACATCCCGATCCTCAGCCTCAACAGCGGCACTAAGGTGCGCTTGGGGGACATCGCCACCATTCGCGATGGCTTCGAGATCGCCGAATCGGAGCGTTTCTTCGATGGCAAACGCGCCATGGATCTCGACATCTATCAGGTCGGTGATGAGCGACCGCTGGACATCGCGCGTGCCGCCCGTGAATACGTTGCCGAGCTGCAGCAGCGACTCCCCGAGAACATGACGGTTCTCACGACACGGGATCGCTCGATCGATTATCGCGACCGGATGTCACTGCTCCTGAAGAACGGCGGATTGGGGCTGGCACTGGTCGTGATCGTACTCGGGCTATTCCTGAATCCGCGGCTCGCGTTCTGGGTCGCCCTGGGCATTCCGATTTCCGTCATCGGCTCCCTCCTGCTGTTACCCGCTCTCGACGCCAGTATCAACATGATCTCGCTTTTCGCGTTTATCGTGACGCTCGGTATCGTCGTCGATGACGCAGTTATCGTAGGAGAGAACGTCTGGCACAAGGTTGAGCAGGGATCGCCGCGTTTGGAGGCGGCCATCGCCGGCGCACGGGAAATGGCCATCCCGGTCTTCTTTGCCGTCATCACGAACATCATCGCGTTTGTCCCACTGCTGTTTGTACCGGGGTCAACTGGTAGGTTCTTCGGCGTGCTTCCAGCGGTAGTCATTGCAGTGTTCACCATCTCGTTCGTCGAGTGCTTGTTGGTTCTCCCCGCACATCTCGGTCACGGAAAACCGATCGCGGAGAACAACACGCCGCGCGGCCCGCTCGGTCTGCTGCGTCGCGTCCAGAGGCGGTTCTCCGACGGCTTCGAGTGGTTCACCGAACGCATGTACGTCCCGTTGCTCCGCCAGTGCCTCAGTCATCGCTACCTGACCGCCGCGGTGTTCGTGGCGGGACTGGCCGTGATCTGGACCTGGTATGACAGCGGAAGGCTCGAGTTCAACTTCATGCCGCAGATCACCGGAGACCGCGTGGACTGTGAAGTCCTGCTGCCATATGGTGCGGCGTTCGAGGAGGCACAGCGTATCGCCCACCACATCGAGGAGGCTGGACTCCGGGCAACCGATAAGGCGGGCGGCCCGGATATCCTGGAGGGGGTCGCACGCTACGTGGGACGCGGCGGCGCGAACACCGCGGACATCAACATCTCGCTGGTGCCATAATCAGAGCGAACGATCACCGCCGCGGAGTTCACCGAAATCTGGCGGGCCGAGATCGGCGAACTCCCCGGGCTCGAATCCATGCTGTTCGAATTCGCGGTCGGACCGGGCTCCCAGCGGTTGACCGTCGAGCTGGCGCACCCGCAGGTCGAGATTCTCGAAGAGGCCGCTACGCGTCTCGCGGATCATCTCGCGACCTACGCCGGTGTTACCGAGATTGACGACGGCTTTGCCGCGGGCAAACCACAATTCGACTTCACGCTGCAACCCGCTGCCCAGAGCCTCGGGTTGACGCCCCAGAGCGTAGGACGTCAGGTTCGGCATGCCTTCTTCGGTGCCGAGGCGCTCCGGCAGCAGCGCGGCCGTGACGAAATCCGCGTGATGGTTCGGCTGCCGCGCGGTGACACGAAATCCCTGCACGCCCTCGAGCAACTCATGATCCGGGCTCCTGACGGTACTGAGTTGCCGCTGCCCCAGGCTGTCCAGATGAATACCGGTCGGGCGTATACGGAGATTAATCGCGTCAACGGTCGTCGCGTGCTGAACGTATCCGGCGAAGTCCTGCCGGAGGTGGCTAACGCAGAGAAGATCCAGGCGGCGTTGTCAGCCGATTTTCTGCCGGCTCTGGCTGGGCAGTTTCCCGGGCTCCGACTCAAATTTGAGGGCCGGCAGAGGGAGAGAACCGAAGCGTTGCACGCGCTTTTTCGAGGTCTGTGTCTGGCGATGCTGGCGATCTTCTGTCTGCTGTCCGTGCTCTTCCGCAGTTACATACAAGGGCTGGTTGTTGTCCTTTGCGTCCCCTTCGGGACCGCCGGCGCCTTGGTTGGCCACGTCGTGATGGGTTATGACCTCAGCGTGATCAGCGTCTTCGGCCTGATCGCGGTTTGCGGCGTTGTCGTAAACGGCGCCCTGGTTCTGACCGTCACGATGAACGAGCAACGGCGAAACGGTGCACCCTGGCCGGAGGCCGTGGAGTCGGCCGCCCGCCGCCGTCTGCGGCCCATCATCCTGACCTCGTTAACCACCTTTATCGGCCTGGCCCCCATGATCTTTGAGACCTCCATCCAGGCGCGCTTCCTCGTACCGATGGCCATCTCCCTCGGATACGGAATCCTGCTATCCACCGCGGTCGTTCTCTTGTTTACACCAGCTGTGCATCGAATCACCCAGGATCTTCGCGGAGTTCTTACCGGGGCAATGATGTTCGTTCGCGGCCAGGCGTGATTCTTCTGCACCCGTAGCACGGCGGCCTGTCCCTCGAGTAGCCTGTCGCCGCCGCGCGGTGGCGTTTGACCACAGTGCTAACCTCCGGTGCCACACGCCACACGAGACCTGCGTTGGAAGGCGAATAGGGCAGGTTCGTGATGCTCCAGGCATTGTGTTTACTGAGAGAGCCCGGTACCACGCGAGCCTGCGTAATATCTCCGCAGGCCGGCAGCGGCAACCGCTGAACCATCGCATCCGTGTGCGGCCCGCTACCCGCCAGCCGCCTGCAGTACAGCGCCAGTCGCGAAACGACAGCAAGTCTACGGCTCACCAAGGCCCGTTGGAGGAGCGTCTCGATCCAGCAATTCGTACGCTTCTTGGCCTGTGCGCGCGTTGTACCCGTCCTTTCATCGTACTTTCATGTTTGATCTGTATGCTTATGTGCACGATAGGAACGGTGAGGCCGGCTCGGCGTGGGCCGGCGAACTCGATGGCGTTAAACCAACTGAAGGAGAACGTGATGAGATCGAGCATGATCGTGTTGCTGGTGGTCGGATTGGGCGTGGTCGGCGGTGTGGCGTTTGGTGCGTGGGCAAGCAACGCACAGGAGGAACAGGTGACCCTCGACCAGGTTCCACCTGCCGTCAAGGCGACCATTCTGAGTGAGGCCGCCGGAGCTGAAATCAAGGAAATCGAACGGGAAACGAAGGGCGGGAGGACGATCTACGAAGCGGAGTTTCTGGTCAACGGAGAAGAGGTCGAAATCAAGGTCGCGCCAGACGGCACGCTGCTCGGGCGGGAAGTTGAGCGAGAGGAGGACGATGAAGACGACATCGCCATCGGCCAAGTGCCGGAGCCTGCGCGCACAGCGCTGATCACTCTTGCCGGAAACGCACAGATTACGAGGGCGGAACGCGAGAGAGAAGACGGCATTCTTGTCTACGAGGCGGCGTGGGTCACAAACGGCACGAAGCACGAAGCGGCGGTGACAGCAGACGGCACGCTGATAGAGACAGAGGAGATCATTGCCGCCGAGAAGGCTCCCTCCTCCGTCCGCGCGGCCATCGCGACGCATTTCGGTGCCAATGCGAAGGTCGTCGTCGAGAAGAAGATGATTGTCCTGTACGAAGTCGAGGGTAGGATCAACGGCGAAGAGGAGGAGTTGCTTGTCCTTCCCACCGGTCGTGTGATTGAAGAGCCGGACGATGACGACGACGAAGATGACAGCGATGAGGAGGACGATGACGATAACAAAGGAAATGACGACGATTAATAGCGATGCCTCGTGGTGGACACGGTAGCGCGAGTACTCGCGCTGTTCTACGAAGGAGCGTCTTTCATGAGGAACAACAGGAACTGTAGAAACGGTGCTCTCGTACTCATTTCGTCCCTCCTTGTGATGGGAGTGGGTTGCCCTCTGGTGCCGGGCGACGGGACGGGTCAAGTCCCAGACACAGTCCCTCACTTCGACGCCGCAGACTTCACCAGTCCAGCTCAGATCGACAACGTGTACTTCCCGCAGATTCCTGGGACTACACGTACTTATCAGGTTGAAACCGAAGACGGTACCGAGAGGATTGTCGTAGAAGTCCTCGACGACACTCGCGTAGTTATGGGGATCACGTGCCGGGTTGTTCGGGACCGGGTTTTCCTTGATGACGTCTTGATCGAAGATACGCACGACTGGTTCGCCCAGGACGACGATGGAAACGTCTGGTACATGGGCGAGGAGGTCGACAACTACAACTACGACGACGCGGGAAGCCTGATCGACACCACGCATGAGGGTTCATGGGAAGCCGGACTAGACGTTGCCGGGCTTGGCATCATCGCTTGGCCGGGATATGCGATGAAGGCATCTCCGGTACCTGGTGATGTCTACCATCAAGAGTACTACGCGAGCGAGGCCGAGGACATGGGCGAGGTGGTTGCCCTCGACGTTCCTGTGATGCTGGGTGATGGCGTCACGTACACCTGTCTGCAGACGCGTGACTTTACACCGCTCGAACCCGACGTGAGTGAGTATAAGTACTATGCCCCAGACATCGGTGTCGTCCTGGAGGAGCTAATCGACGGTGATGAGCGGGTCGAGCTGATCAGCGTTGAGGCCGGACAGTAGCGTAACAACCGGCGGATTGCGGCGACGGTTACCTTGCCGGTGGTCGTATGCTGACGCTGGCTCCAGCGCCAGGAGAGCGTTGGTCGTGTTCCTCGTGTAAGGTGTCGCGGCAATGCGACTGTTGATCGTTGAAGACGATGCTCCTTTGCGAGATGCCCTACGACAGGGCCTGGAGGAGGCCGGCTTCGCCGTGGATGCGTCTGCTGACGGCGAAGAGGGGCTTTGGTACGCCCGGTCGAACGAGTATGACGTGATCGTGCTCGATCTCATGTTGCCGCACATCGACGGGCTCACGATTCTGAAGCGCCTCCGGAGCGAAGGCAACGCGGCTCCCATCCTGATCCTCACTGCCAAGGACACGGTTGCAGATCGTGTCAGGGGTCTTGATTTCGGCGCGGATGATTACCTGGTGAAACCCTTCGCGTTTGCGGAGCTTCTGGCCCGGGTCCGCGCTATGGTTCGACGGGGATACAACAGCAAGGATCCTGTCATCCGAGTTGACGACCTGGAGATCAACACTGCCGGGCGAACTGTCCGCCGAGGTGATCAGGCGATCGATCTGTCCGCGCGTGAGTATGCACTCCTCGAGTTCCTTGCTATTCGGACCGGGCACGTCGTCTCGCGCAGCGAGATCTGGGAGCACATATACGATTTCCGTTCGGATCCCGAAAGCAACGTAGTCGACGTGTACATCGGCCACCTGCGCAGGAAGATCGAACATCCCGGTCAGCCAAAGCTCATTCATACGCGGCGTGGACAGGGTTACGTTCTAGGTCAACGTGACTGATGAGGACCTTGCGGACAAGATTGCTGCTGGGTACTGCCATCGGGGCCGGGCTCGTTCTGTCGGTGTCGGCCCTGGTTCTCTACACGATGGTACGTGCCGCGTTGTGGGCCGAGTTCGATGAGTCGCTTGCGTCGAAAGCTCGATCACTGGCCGCTCTGGTGGAGCAAGATGGGGACGAACTCGAGTTGGAACTCGGCGAAGACAGCCTGCCCGAGTACAAGCCCGCGGAGGATGCCGAGTACTATCAGTTCTGGACATCCGCTGGGAACGTGCTAGCGCGTTCGCCATCGCTCGGTGCAGGTGACCTGAGCCGAAGCAGCACGAGGTCTGACCAGCCTGCTCACGCGAACACTGTTTTACCTGACGGTCGGCGCGGACGAGTCGTGCAGATTACGTTCACACCGCGACAAGAAGAGAATGGTCTGCTCGCACAAACCGAATCCAGTCCGGCAGAGCTGACCCTGGCTGTTGCTCGCAAGACGCGCGATGTTGATCGGGCACTTGCCTGGCTCCGCCTGCTCCTCGCGTGTGGCTGCGCCGGCGCGATACTCGTGTCGGTGCTGGTGCTGTCTTGGATTGTCGGGCGAGGCCTCGAGCCCCTGGGACGCGTGGCTGCCGAGATCGCCAAGATCGGAGAGAACGATCTGTCGAGCCGCCTTGACCCGCGCGGTACACCAGCCGAACTCGCTCCGGTCGTCACACGGCTTAACGATCTCCTTGCTCGTTTGGAGAGGGCCTTTGCCCGTGAGAGGGCGTTCACTGCGGACGTGGCCCACGAGCTGCGTACTCCGCTGGCAGGTTTGCGATCGACGCTGGAGGTCTCGCTATCGAAGGAGCGCGCCGCAGCAGCCTATCGGGAAGCCATGGCCAAATCCTTGGCGATCGGTCAACAGATGCAGCGGATGGTCGAGAACCTTCTCGAATTGGCGCGTGCTGACGCCGGGCAGCTTGAGGTTGCGAGCGAGACTGTCGATCTAATTGCACTCCTGAAGGACTGCTGGACGCAGTACGCCGACCGAGCCACAGAGCGCCAGCTTGAGGTGACCTGGCGGCTTCCAGAATCATGCCTCATTACCAGTGACCACGCGAAGGCAAGCCTTGTGCTGAAGAACATCCTCGACAATGCGGTCACGTACACCGACGCCGGCGGCCGGGTCACGATTGCGCTTCGCCGGGAGAATGGCCAAGCCAGCCTGCATGTTGCGAATACGGGGAGCATTGTTGCCGAAACCGATGCCGAGAAGGTCTTCGATCGGTTCTGGCGCGGTGACACTGCACGGGCACCCGAGGGCAACGAACGGCGGTACGGCCTGGGCTTGCCGCTATGCCAGAACCTGATGACGCTGCTCGGTGGCTCAATCACGGTGTCCACCGCCAAAGGCGGTACGTTTACGATCTGCGTACTGTTCCCAGTGTAGCATGTGTCCGCGCCATTGGCCGCGCTGGTGGACGGAACGTCACTTCCGACATAATCAGCCAATGAATACTAGTGCGATCAGAGTCGCTCTCGTCACCATCGGTAGGCTTCCACGACGGGCGCATTGAGGCTTCGGCATGCTGTTGCGGTTTTGTTCATACGGATTCCTGAAGAATCAACGTTATGTTGAGCCATTCCTCCTTCTCGCGTTAGCCCAAGTTGAACAGTTGTAGAGTTCGAACGGCCTTGGTGGTGGCTTCAGGGCGGTTTTCTGGCAGAAGTCGTGACTACATTTGGACGACCTCGTCGATCCGCCGGAGGCGGCGGGGTAGGGTCAAGCCGAGGCGGTTGAGCAACACTTTCTGAGCCTCGTCGGGCGTCGTTACGCAACGCAAGTGGATCGTGCGCCGACTGCCGTCAGCCATCTGGGCCGGCAGGACCACGTCGCCGCTTTTGATCTTGGCAAACTCCTCGATCAACGTACGCGGGGCGTCGCCCAGTCCGGCGCGACGCATCCACTGGGCCAAAGCTTTCCACAGGACATAACCCAGGAAGCAAACCAGGATGTGGCCGAGGACGCGATCCTTTTTCTGGTGCCAGATCGGACGGATGCCCAGCTCGTTCTTTTCAATCCGGAAGGCCCACTCTGCTTCGGTCAACTGGATGTACTGCTTCCACAGGATCGCCGGATCGGTCTCGGTCAGGTTGGTCCGCAGTAGGTAGCAGCCTTCCGACAGGCGTTAGAAGGCATGGATTCGAGCCTGGTCAATATGTACGGAGATTGTCCGTGGAGGGTGTTCGCGCGGACGCACGAGGAAGGTCGCAACGTCTGGCGAGACATAATATTGCACTTGTACGGTGCGATTGAGGAAGAGGGCGCTTTGCTGACGCCCAAGGATGCCCATATCTTCACGATGATTGCCCTGGGATACGAATCGATTAAGTACAAGAAGCAGCTGGAGGAGCTGGCGCAAAAAATACTCATCATCACTGGTGGCGCCGATGACATATTTCCGACGAGCCTCCTATTGAACTTGGGACCGGAGACGGGGCTGGCTCTACTACAGATTCCGGGGATGTCTCACTGGATCAGTATGGATCACGTGCATCATTCTCGCGATGGCAGGGGCTGCTTATCGACTTGATGGATACCTTCCCCGCGGGCCATCCTCTACCTACGCCACCGCTGAGCGAGACCTAAGTTGTGGGGAAATCACATGACCCGCCCCAACCGCGAGTACAGGCGCGGCGTCGCTGAACGTTCGTGATCTCTCACCAAGACCACAGGGCTTGTCGGTCACGGAGTGCGTGATCGCGCAGTTCGTCGTAATGAGTTCAGTGGGTTGGCTTTGGCCAGTCGGCATCACGCCGCAGCAACCGAGCGATCTGGGAGATGTGCCCCGAAAGCGACAACGCCGGCCCGACGTTGGAACCGGCGTTGCCCTCTCGGTTTGCGGCCGCACACTGGCCGCTATGTCAGCTTTGACCTCCCCCACCGTTCGAGCTGCTCCTGTCTTGCATGCCGTTGTCGGCAAAACTCGATCACGTAGCTCCACAACCACCTTGGCCAGCCCACACTGGCCAAGACACGGAGGTGGCAACTCGCCACGCCGAACCATCCGGCTGATAGTGCGCACGTCCACACTCAGGCGGCTCGCAAGCTCGTACCGGCAGGCCCGCTCGAAATCGCAAAACGGCAACGCCACCTCGACGATGTCCCATGCCATCCCATGTTCGTGCTCGTCGAAGAATTGTGCCTGCCACGTTGTATCGACGACCGCTGAGATAGACCGTGCGGTGGAGCTCTTGGTTAAGGTGATTGAGCGTGTCTCCGCGACGATGGTGCGACAGCCTTGAGGCGCTGCGACCCTGCCTGAGTCCGATCAGGCGGGCTGGGCCGACTTGCGGATACATGCGTATTGCTAGCGAGATCAGCGCCGCATAAGGCGGGGCAAACCCGCGTTGCGGTAGCTCAGAATACGATGTGCCAGCGGCCAAGTCCCGTTACACGGCAGACGCTCGTCTTTTTTAGAAAAAAGGCCTTGACAGGGGCTAAATATTAGTAATACTAATGAGCAGGCTTCCTAATAAGGAGATTTGGCTGAGTATTAACGCAACGGCTCGTAAAACCCAAGTGGTAGTGGAAACGGCGTTGATGACTGGGTCGGAACCCGTGTGGCGATCCCTCACGAAGACGGAAGTTGGATAGCAGTACTCAGTGAAGAGCTGGTGATGGCAACCGGAAGAGCCCAACGGAATACACGACAACGTCAGGTGGTGCTGGAGGAATTAAAGAAGTTGAGCTGTCATCCGACGGCGGCTGAGCTGTACGAGATTGCTCGTGCTCGCTTGCCCAAGATCAGCTTGGGTACAGTTTATCGGAACTTGGAGCTGCTGGCGCAGAACGGCGCTATTCAGAAGCTCCAGATCAGCGGGGCTGAGGCTAGGTTCGATGGCAATCCCGACCAGCACTACCATGTACGGTGTATCCACTGCGAGCGCATCGACGACGTTCACGACCTGCCTGAGGATTTCGTCAATGGAGAAGTTCAAAGTCTGGCTGGGTACGACATCGTCGGATTTTGCCTGGACTTCCTGGGCGTCTGCCCGGATTGCCAAAGCGGATGTGGGGCGGATGGTGGCGGAACTTCGCCACGGAAGCGAGAATAGTACCGCGTTTCAGGAGTTTCGCGATTCAAGGGAGCGGCCAGTGGCCGGTTTCACTCGGCCATGGCGAGATTTCTTCCGGGCGTCATAGTCGTACTGCTAATAAAACTCAGTTCTCGGTGCTGTGGCGCGCGGCTCGGCGGAAGCTGTGTGCTCCCGCGGTCGCAGGGCATGTGACGCAGACTTACGGAAATGGAGAGTGAAACGTGATGAATTCCAAAATCGAGAGTGCTTTCAACGAACAGCTGAACGCGGAGTTGTTTTCTTCCTACCTGTATCTGTCGATGGCGGCATACTTCGGGTCACAGAACCTCAAGGGGATGGCGCAGTGGATGCGGATGCAGGCACAGGAAGAGAACATGCACGGGATGAGGTTCTTTGATTTCATCAACGAGTGCGGCGGCAGGATCACGCTGGTCAAGATCAAAGAGCCGAAGACGGAGTGGAGTTCGCCGCTCGATGTGTTCGAGGACACGTGCAAGCACGAGAGCAAGGTCACCGGTCTGATCAACCAACTCGTGGACCTGGTACTGAACGAAAAGGACCACGCGGCGAACGCTTTCCTCCAGTGGTTTGTCACGGAGCAGGTGGAGGAGGAGGCTACGGCACAAGAGATCAGAGACAAACTCAAGCTGATCGGGGACAACCCGGTTGTACTATTCATGATCGACCGGGAATTGGGCCAGCGCGCGGCACCGGCCACGGATCAGGATTAGAAATGAAGGGGAGTGTTCTCTTGTGTTGAGGAGTGAATGCATGGCGATCGAGAAGGCGATACAGACGGCCATCGAGTTCGAGAACGAAGTACGTGACGTGTACAAGGCAGCGGCGAAGGAGGCGGTCGATCCGGTCGGCAAGCGAGTGTTCACAGTCCTGGCCGACGAGGAGCAAGGACACGTGGATTACCTGCAGAGCCGGCTGGAGGAGTGGCGTAAGACCGGAAAGGTCGACCCGGTAACGCTCGATACGGCGGTCCCGTCTCGCGAGGTCATTACCGATGCGGCGGACAGCGTGTCGGAGAGCATGTCTGACGTGGATCACGGAGTTGAGCTGAAAATGCTCGGAAGGGCGCTGGAGGCGGAGCGAAAGACCAGCAGCTTCTACAGAAAGATGGTCGCGGAGTTACCGGCGGAAGGACAGAAGCTCTTTCAGCGGTTCGTGGAGATCGAGGAAGGCCACGTGGCTATCGTGCAGGCGGAGATGGATGCTGTAACCGGCACAGGCGCGTGGTTCGATATTCTCGAGGTAAAGCTTTGACATAGCGTCCGACCTCCTGGTCGGACGTGGTCCGCAACAAAAAGGAGAAGCCAATATGAGAAAGTGGAAGTGTGGTGTATGTGGATTTATTCACGACGGTGACGAGGCCCCGGCACGGTGCCCCAAGTGTGGAGCGATTGCGGAGAAGTTCACCCTTTTGGACGACACCGCTTCAGGCTTGGTGGAGCGGTCCCGGCACACGAACTCCCTTCATTGCCGGCTCGTGAACCTGGGCCGCAAGATGGAGCTGGTCTGCAAGGACGGCATCGAAGACAATCTCGACCCCGGCTGTGTGGACGTCTTCCAGAAGGCCCTGGCGCACAGCTATGAAATCATGAAACTCTCGATGACGGAGATGCAGGGCCACATCGCCAAGGGGAAATGGGGCTAGGACAAGGCTGGAGGATGCAGGATTCCGCACAATGGAATCCGATAGGTGGAAGTCAATAATAAGGACCGGAAGAACAGGAGAATCTGCCATGAGACACACAGGAAGACAGGATCATTGGGGTGCACGGAGTGCAGCGGTTGTCGGAGCTTCTGCGCTGGCTGCGATCAGTTTTCTATATGCCAGTGCGCTGGCGGGGAACCCGTCAAGCTATAGTCCCGTCGTTGTCACGGAGAGCTTCGATGCGACGATGGCGCGGATGAAGGCTGCCAAGCCGGCCGTCATGAAGAAGCAGTTGGATCTGCTGGAGGAGCGGTATGACATGAGCAACCGCCCGGCGCGCGATGTCACGATGTCGCGCGGCAAGGCGGTCCAGGAGGGTGTTCGGGTTAAGCTGCCTTCGGGAATGACCTGGGAAACGTTGGCAGATATGGCCGCGGAGCAAATCCGGGAGAAGGGTTTGTTCCCTGAAGGATTCTTGCCGCTCCCGCACCCTAACCATCCGGAAGGCGGGATGGTCTTTCCGCAGCACCACATTGACGAGATCAAGCGGCAGGAGGGGCGGGACTTGACTCGTTTCGACCTTGACTACGATCTCCCGGAGCATTTCCTGCCAGAGTTCCCGCCGCCGATCTATTTGACGACGCGGCCCGACCTCGGGGATGTATCGCAAGGCAAGGTGGTGACCATCGATAATTACTATGAGATGTTCAACGGCATCTTGAACCCGAAGCAGTTGGAGGGTCTGCGTCTGCTCGTTACGCCGTTCCCGCAGCAGCAGTTCAACCAAACTGAAGATCGACGGACGGTTCGGCCCCATCGCGGTGTGACCTGTTTTGACTGCCACGTCAACGGGCACACGAACGCGACCACACATCTGGTCGGCGACATCCGGCCGCAGGAGTTTCGGCATGGTTTGGATACGCCGCCGCTGCGCGGGGTTAATATCCAACGGCTGTTCGGCTCTCAACGGGCGCTTAAGAGCATCGAGGACTTTACGGAGTTTGAACAGCGCGCAGCCTACTTCGACGGTGATCCGGTAATTGCCACCAAGAAGGGCGCGAACATCCTCGAGCGCGGCAGCCAGGTCCACTTCATGGCCGAGATGGAGGAGCTCTTCGACTTCCCACCGGCCCCGAAACTGGATGTTTTCGGCGAACTCGACCCCGACAAAGCCACGGAAGCGGAGCTTCGTGGCGAAGAGGTCTTCTTCGATAAGGGCCGTTGCGGGGAGTGTCACCCTTCGCCGTACTACACGAACAACCTGATGCACAATTTGCGGACCGAGCGGTTCTTCAAGCCGCAGATGATCAACGGCCGAATGGCGGTCGGCGACGGGCCGATTAAGACGTTCCCGCTGCGCGGAATCAAGGACTCGCCGCCGTATCTGCACGACCGGCGGTTGTTGACCCTGGAAGACACCGTTGAATTCTTCAACCTGATCACCGGTGTCAAACTTACGAAGCAGGAGAAGCAGGATCTTGTTGCGTTCCTGCGATGTCTGTAGCCCTCGCGGCTGGATGTTTTCTATAGGCTCGAAGGCGAAACCTGAGCCATTCAAGCGAGGCAAAGGTACAGGCAAAGGAGACACAACAAATGACGGAAAGAGCGAACGCCGTGACTTTCAAGGGGAAGCCATTAACGCTCGTGGGCTTCGAAATCAAGGCGGGTAATCAGGCTCCCCACTTCAAGCTGGTGGGCAATGATCTTGCCGACATCGAGTGCGAATCATTCCATGGCAAGGTGCGCGTGCTGAGCGTGGCGCCCAGCATTGACACGCCGGTCTGCGCCGCCCAGACACGAACCTTCAACAAAGAGGCGATCGGCCTGTCCGAAGATGTTGTGGTTTTGAGTGTGAGCCTCGATTTGCCATTCGCCCTGGCCCGCTTCTGCGGTGCTGAGGGGATCGAGCGCATCATCACGGCCAGCGACTACAAGTATCGCACCTTTGGTGAGGCCTACGGCGTCTACATTCGCGAGCTGGGCCTGCTGACTCGCGCGGTCTTCGTCATCGACCGCGAAGGGAGGATTGTGCATGCCGAGTATGTTCCTGAGGTGACCAATGAGCCAGACTATGCGGCGGCGCTCAAAGCCGTGAAGGCGGTCATCTGAGGATCCGAACTTGGTGGGAGACGTGACGAAAATGCAAGGCAGGATGGTGATGAATGGATGAGTTCCTGAGAACGTTTGCGGGAGACAGATCGCCGGCGAAAACCGTGTCGCTATCCCGCGAACGGGCATTGGGCTGCCGTCGAGATCATGACAAGATAGGACGTCATGAATACGGTGAATGTACTCGTTGGGCTGGTTAGCTTCTTGTCAGGTGTTCTCATCACCGCTATTGCCGTAGTTCTGATTATGCGATCGAAAATGATTGTGCACCGAAAGAGTCGCTATGGCTTTGAGGACACTGTCTCACGAGTGGAGCGGGCGATCGAAAAAGCGGGATGGGTGCTGGCAGGGTCAAAACGCTTCAACGAGAGTCTTGCCAAGCATGGGGTGAATTTTGCCCCTCGAATACAGTTGATCAGCCTCTGTAGAGCTGAGTACGCCGAGGGCGTGCTCCGTGGCAGCCGCCACATGGCGTGCCTGATGCCCTGCACGTTCGCCGTTTATGAAGCCGACGACGGGAGCGTCCGGATATCGAAAATGAACACGGGATTGATGGGCAGAGTCTTTGGCGGGACGGTAGCCCGTATTATGGGTGGCAAGGTCGGACCCGAAGAGACGCGCATACTGCAAGACATTGTAAACTGAGCAGCCTGAACAGGCGTAGGGGCCGGTCTGGCCGCCCCTCGACTTGTCGGGCAGAACGCCACCTGCGGCTGCATGTGGAGGAAAACCGAAGGAGATATGACATGGCACTGGATAGTGTGGACAAGATTCTGGCTTTTGCTATTGCAAGCGAAGAGCACGCAGCCAAGTTCTACACCAATTTGGCGAACAAGATGGGCCACGAGCATATGAAGGACGTGTTCCTCGGTTTTGCAGAGGAAGAGAGGGGGCATAAGGCCAAGCTCATCGCCGTCAAGGAAGGCAAGTTGATGCTACCGGCGGAGCAACGTGTTCTTGATCTGAAGATCGGCGATCATCTCGAAGAGATCATTCCGTCCGCCGATCTCGATTATCAGGATGCTCTGATCCTGGCCATGAAGGCCGAGAAAGCCGCGTTCAAGCTATACACCGACTTGGCGTCGGCCACGGATGATCCCACCCTCAAGGCGATGTTGCTGGGGTTGGCTCAGGAAGAAGCCAAACACAAGTTGCAGTTTGAGATCGAGTACGACGAGGAGATCCTCAAGCAAAACTAAGGCGCTTGAGAAACATGAAGGGAGTGCACGAGAATGAGCAGCTTAAAGGGAAGTCAAACAGAGAAGAACCTGCTGACCGCATTCGCCGGCGAGTCCCAGGCGAGAAATCGCTACACCTACTTCGCCAGCAAGGCAAAGAAGGAAGGCTATGTCCAGATTGCGGACATCTTTGAAGAGACCGCCAATCAGGAGAAAGAGCACGCCAAGCGGTTCTTCAAGTTCCTGGAAGGCGGAGACGTGGAAGTTACGGCGGCGTTCCCGGCCGGTGTGATCGGCAGCACGGCGGAGAATCTCAAGGCTGCGGCCGGCGGCGAGCATTATGAGTGGGAGAACATGTATCCGGAGTTCGCACACATCGCCCGCGAGGAAGGCTTTGGAGAGATCGCGAAGGTGCTCGAGGCTGTCGCTGTCGCGGAGAAGCAACACGAGAAGCGATACCTCGATCTGCTGGCCAACGTGGAGGCGGGCACGGTCTTCAAGAAAAAGAAGAAGGTCTTCTGGCGGTGCCGGAACTGTGGATATCTCCACGAGGGCACCGAGGCACCGGATTCATGTCCGGCGTGCGAGCATCCCCAGGCTCATTTCGAGGTCCTTGCTGAGAACTGGTAACGACCATCGCGTTGAATACGTTAACCAAGTACATCCATACCCTCGTACAGACAAGGGTGGATTTCCCCGCGGACCGTCGATCGACTAGCTGATGGGCACAATGCTGACGTATGTACTTACCAAGACGAACTTCACGCTGGTATGTTGCAAGACTGCTCTCAGCCATCGCCGTCTTGGGCACGGCATTGCCTTGCGGTGGTCGGCAACCCAAGGGTGGTTGGAGCATGCGTGAATCAACGGATACCTCTGCCAGCTCTGTCACGAAGCAGGCCCAACCAGCTCACACCAATCGACTGGCGGGGGAGACAAGTCCCTATCTTCTCCAGCATGCGCACAATCCGGTCGACTGGTATCCCTGGGGCGACGAGGCGTTAGCAAGAGCAAAAAACGAGAACAAGCCAATCTTCCTTTCTATTGGGTACTCCGCCTGTCACTGGTGCCACGTCATGGAGCGGGAGTCGTTCGAAGATCCCGAGGTGGCGGAGGTCCTAAACGCGAGCTTCATATCCATCAAGGTCGATCGGGAGGAACGGCCTGATCTGGATGAGATCTACATGACGGCCGTGCAGCTGATGACGGGCAGCGGAGGGTGGCCGCTCAATGTGTTCCTCACACCTGACCTGAAACCATTCTATGGCGGAACCTACTTCCCACCCGATGACCGTTACGGCCGGCCTGGATTCGGGAAGCTCTTGGGGCACATCGCTGGGAGCTGGCGCGAGAACTCTGAGGGTGTTCAGCGCAGCGCCGAAGAACTGACCCGCGCGATCCGGGATAGTGTCGAGCGTCAAGCGGCGCCGTCGGAAACACTTGATGTCACCGTTCTGTCGCGCGCAGCGCAAGAACTCGAGCGGGCCTTCGACTCGCAGTGGGGTGGGTTTGGCCAGGCACCGAAGTTTCCGCCGAGCGGGGCCATCGCGGTGCTGTTGCGACAGTATGCGCACACGGGCGAGAAGAAGCTCCTGGAAATGGCCACGGCAACCCTCAATCGGATGGCGTACGGCGGCATGTACGACCAGCTCGGCGGTGGATTCCATCGCTATTCAACCGATCGTCACTGGCTGGTACCCCACTTCGAAAAGATGCTTTACGACAATGCCATCCTCGCCCGGGTTTACCTGGAAGCCTGGCAGGTGACTGGCAAGGACCTCTATCGTCGAGTCGCCACCGAGATCCTCGACTACGTGCTTCGAGATATGACCGACCGGCACGGCGGTTTTCATTCCTCCGAGGATGCCGACAGTGAAGGCGAAGAAGGCAAGTTCTTTGTCTGGCGTCCGGATGAGATCACGGGTTTCCTCGGTGAGCAAGATGGCGCCCTATTCTGCGAATACTACGGTGTCACCGAGGCGGGCAACTTTGAGGGCCACAGCATTCTACACGTTCCGCGGGAGCCTTCGGAGTTTGCGCGAGAGAAGGGACTCTCGTCGAAGGAGCTGGAGGAACGCATGACGCTGCTAAGGCGTAAGCTGCACGAAGCACGTGCGGCGCGTGTCCGTCCGGGAAAGGATGACAAAGTCATTGCAGCCTGGAACGGCATAATGATATCCGCTCTGGCCCGCGGCTATCAGGTCCTGGGCGAAGAACGATTCCTGAAAGCAGCGGAGAGGGCAGCGAACTTCGTGTTGACTGAGATGGTGCAGGACGGTGCCTTGCTTCGCACGTACCGTGGCAAAGGCAACGGGGGAGACGAGGGTGTTAGCAAGCTGCCCGCTTACCTCGACGACTATGCGGAAATGGCGGGTGCTCTGACCGACCTGTACGAGGCAACATTCGATCTGCAATGGCTTGAGGCCGCGGACTTACTTACCGGCAGGATGGTGACAGACTTCTGGGACGATGAGAACGGCGGCTTCTTCTTTACGTCCGCATCCCACAAGAACCTGCTAGCGCGGACGAAGCCGTATTACGATGGCGCCGTGCCCTCAGGAAACTCAACGGCAACATCAGTGCTTCTTAGATTGTCGGAGCTTCTTGGTGACGCCGGGTACGGTCAGAAGGCGGAGGAGGTCCTCGCATCTGCGAGAGATTTGATGCTTGCCCAACCCGCGGGGTACCTGAACCTACTGTGTGCGGCTGACTTCTTCCTCTATCCAACCCGAGAGATTGCCATCGCGGGCAAACGGCGTAGCGGTGATACGCAACGTCTCCTTGAAGTCATTCACAGCCGATTCATCCCGAACAAGGTTCTGGCCTTGGTGGAACCGGGGATACCTGGATCGGCAGCGGTCGAGGACCGCATTCCGCTACTTCGCCACAAAGGGATGAGCTCTGGAAAAGCGACGGTCTACGTGTGCCGGAATCACAAATGCAAGCTGCCTGTCACCGACAAAGCGGCGCTCATTGAGGTTCTTGGCGAAGCAGATGCAGCACCCGAGACGACGGACAAGCAGACCGCATCCGGAGGAACCGGGCGGAGTCGAGGCGATCACTGATTCTGAAAGAAGATGTACGACATCGCTGTTAGGATTGTCACCGAAGGTTGGCAAGTTCTGGGCCAAATGGCGCCGTATCTGCTACTCGGCTTCCTGGTGGCCGGCGCACTTTCGGTGTGCGTCTCTCCTGCGTGGGTGGAGCGTCATCTTGGTGGACGCGGGTTGGGGCCTGTGTTGAAGGCGTCGCTGTTTGGTGTACCACTGCCGCTGTGCTCGTGCGGAGTGATCCCCGTGTCGGCCTCGATCTACCGTCATGGTGCGAGCCGTGCGGCCACGACTTCGTTCCTTCTCTCCACACCGCAGACTGGGGTGGACAGCATTGCGGTAACCTACGCGTTGCTCGGGCCCGTGTTTGCGATATTCCGGCCGTTGGCGGCCCTGATCACCGGATTCGTTGGCGGTGGGCTGGTGCAGCTCTTCGGCGATTCGGGCAGGACGAACGGGGCAAATGAGCCCAAGCCTCCGACCTGCACTGATGCTTGCTGCACAGGAGACCATGAACAAAGCATGTTCCTGCGCATATTGCGCTACGGGCTTGTGACTCTCCCGAGAGACATCGGCCTGGCGCTTCTGTTGGGGATTCTCATCGCCGGGGCAATCGCAGCGCTGGTCCCGCAGGATTCTCTGAACGCGTACATCGGCGGCGGACTGCTGTCGATTCTGCTGATGATGGTGGTAGGGGTGCCCATTTATGTCTGCGCCACCGCGTCCGTGCCGATCGCGGCCGGCTTCATGCACATGGGTGCATCACTCGGCGCGGCGCTGGCGTTCCTGATTGCCGGGCCTGCGACCAACGCGGCCACGTTTACAACCATCTGGAAGGTGCTCGGGCAGCGAACGGCGATTCTGTATCTGACCACGGTGGCCGCAAGTGCAGTCGCGTGCGGACTGCTGCTTGATTGGCTGGTCCCGACCGCGCAAGCGGTGCTGCCAACACTCGGCAGCCACATGCACGGGGTTTCAGAAAGCGGCTGGCTGTATGACGCCGGGGCGATCGTGCTCCTGGCCGTGCTGGCATTGTCTTACTGGGCAACCGGTCGGCACAAGAGCACTGCAGAGCACGCTGATGAGGGGCATAGTGATGCTGGTGTTTCCTCTCCCGATCAGCGTGTGGAACTTCTGGTTTCGGGTATGACATGCAGCCATTGCGCCGAGAGTGTCAGGCGCGCGCTTTACGAGTGCAAAGGTGTAGAATCAGCGCGCGTTAGTCTGCAAGATCGTCGTGCCGTAGTGACGGGCGGTGATCTCGACCGCGAGCGGCTTGCGGCCGTGGTGACGGAGCTTGGATATACGGTGGACCCTTCAAGTGGCATGGAGGCGTGCGCCGCTCCTTGAGCGGATGGAGCGGGCTTGTGCAGACGAAAGCGATCGGCGGTGTTGACCGAAAGAAGCATCAAAGGGATGATCCATGAAACACAATGACGCGAAGCTGGCGGACGGCTTGTTGGAAGCGATCAAGGCCGAACGAGAAGGCCAGAGCTTTTATCAGATGGCAGCGAACTGCAGCGAGGATTCCAAGGCGAAAGAGGTGTTTGCGCGACTCGCCGACGAGGAGCTGGACCATATGAACTTCCTCATGCGGCAGTACGAGTCCGTGTTGAGAAGCGGCCAACCGAGCCCGTCCGCAGAGCTCGGCACCCCTGTAGACCTTTCCGGGGCCTCGCCGATTTTCTCTGACACACTCAAGACGCGCATTAAGGACGCCCACTTCGAGATGAGCGCTCTTTCGATTGGGATCCGCCTTGAGATGGATGCCATGCAGTTCTACAAGTCGCAAGCCGAAGCGGTTGATAGTCCTGAAGCGCGGAGTTTCTACACCGGGCTTGCCGAGTGGGAGTCGGGGCATTACCACGCGCTTTTGAGGCAACAGGAGGAACTGAAGGAGGATTACTGGTCAGCGAGTGGGTTTTCCCCTTTTTAGCAGAAGAAGCAGAAGGTCGCCTGACAGTGCCAGAACGGCGGGTGTCTACACGAAGGCGAAGGGGCGCCGGATGCGTGGCCGGCGTGTGCGCATCCGCGTGCTGATTTCGGACTGTTGGCGGGAAACCGGTAGCGCTCTGATTCGGAGCACGCGACATGACGAGGTACGCCTGTATGGTTTGCTCGTACGGCTATCATCCGCTTAAGGGTGACCCGGAAAGCGGCATTCCGCCGGGTACGCCTTTTGAGGATTTGCCGGATGACTGGCGTTGCCCGTGGTGTGGAGCTATCAAGAATCAGTTTGTTCCGGAAGAGGAAGAGGGAAGCGACGCTCGTGAAGGGAGTCCATGAATACGACATTGCGCGAGAACATCGACTGGGTTGGGTGTGTGGACTGGACCGTTCGCGACTTCCACGGCTACAATACGGATCGCGGCGCTACATATAACGCATACCTCATCCGCGACGAGAAGACCGCCTTGATCGACACGGTCAAGGCACCGTTTGCGGATCGTCTGCTTCAGAACATCACAGCGCTGACGGATCTGGCGAGCGTTGACTACGTGGTCTGCAACCATGCCGAGCCCGATCACGCCGGAGGCATGGCACAGGTGTTAACGGCGCTGCCTAACGCCACGCTTGTATGCAACAAGAAGTGTGAGGTGGCACTGGGCCGGCATCACGATTCATCTGGATGGAAGACCCGCATTGTCGCCACCAGCGACACGCTCACCTTGGGTAAACGGACGCTCAAGTTCATTGACACCCCGATGGTCCACTGGCCGGAGTCGATGTTCACGTACATTCCCGAGGAGAAGTTGCTCTTCTCGATGGATGCCTTTGGTCAGCACTATGCCAGCTCCCAGCGCTTCGACGACGAGGTGCCGCTGTGCACGATCCTGGAGGAGGCAAAGATCTACTATGCCAACATCGTCATGCCCTTCAGTAGGCAAGTAGCCAGGGTGCTGGAGGAGGCGGCGAAGCTGGACATCGAGATGATCGCTCCCAGCCATGGCGTGATCTGGCGCAGCCACATGGCGGAGATTGTCGAGGCTTATGGGAACTGGGCGCACTGTCGCCCCAAGCCGAAGGTGTTGGTCATCTACGACACGATGTGGGACAGCACCGGACAGATGGCTCGGGTGATTCATGAGGCGGCGTCCGAAGCTGGTGTAGCGGCGGAACTGATCAACATTCGAACTTCAACCCTGACCAGGATCGCCACCGAAATCCTTGACGCGGCGTGCGTGGCGTTTGGTTCCTCGACACTCAACCAGGGTGTGCTTCCGATGGCAAGTGCGGTGCTGACCTACTTAAAGGGATTAAAGCCGGCCAACAAGGCCGCGCTGGCATTCGGCTCATATGGCTGGAGCAAGGGCGGGCCGGAAGCGGTGGATGAAGATATGAAGGCGATGAAGTGGGAGGTTTTGCGCGAGCCGATCCGGGCGCAATATCGACCGACCGTGGGTGTATTGGATGAATGCCGTGCGGCTGGCAAAATGCTAGCCAAGAAGGCGAAGGAAGCGGCTTCCGACCGCAAGGCGGGCGAGAGGCTTTGCGTTGATCCGTGATGTTGATCGTGAATTCGCGGTCCACGGGCACATGCCGCCCGATCCGACTGGATGGGATGTCTCAATGTGAGTTGGTTGAATCTCTCTGGCATAGCGGTTGGACTGGCGATGGACGCGTTGGCCGTCTCGATTGCCGTAGGACTGGCGATCGACGGCGTGACACCTCGACACGTGTTTCGGATCGCGTTTCATTTTGGGCTCTTCCAGCTCATGATGCCGATCCTCGGTTGGCTGGTTGGTTCGGCAATCTCGACGCAGGTCGTTGCCTACGGCCACTGGTTGGCATTTGCCTTGCTCGGCATTATCGGCGGAAAGATGTTGCTTGATGCTTGTTCGGGCACCGGAAGAAAGGCAAAGGGTGATCCCAGTAGAGGTTGGATGCTCGTGGCCCTGTCGCTCGCAACAAGCATCGACGCGCTAGCGGTGGGTTTGAGCATGGCGTTCCTGCAGGTATCGGTCTGGTTGCCGTGTGTAGTCATTGGCCTCGTGGCGGCTTTGTTCAGCACCGCAGGAATCACGTTGGCCGGCCGGGTTCTGCACCGTTGGGGACGTGTCGCTGATCTAGTTGGAGGGTGCATACTGATATTGATTGGCGTCAGGATTGTCGTATCGCATCAGGCATGAGCTACGGAGCCTTCATCGACGTGTGGTCTAAACGACCGTGCGCGATCCGGCGCCACCAATCCGAGCCGCGACCGTCAGGGAGCGGTTGAGGGCCGTCAAGCGCGGCACGTGTTTGCGCATGGTGATTTAGAACCGGCACCGGTACGGCGCAACTGAATCGGTTCGTGATCGACTCTATCGCAAAGTGGGAGACTAAAGAAAATGAAGAAGTATGAATGCGACGCTTGTGGATATGTCTACGATCCCGAGAAAGGCGACCCCGAAAATGGGATCGAGCCTGGGACCGCCTTCGAGGACATTCCCGAGGATTGGGTCTGCCCGGTGTGTGGTCTAGGGAAGGACAGCTTCTCGCCGAAGGAGTAGCGCGGCGAATGTGGGACCGGCTTTCCAGCCGGTCGAGTATCGTAGGCCGGCGTGCTTCCAGGCAAGATCGGCGGTGTGCCATGGACGAGTGGCTCGTTGAATTCTTTCAGCAGTACCATCCTGTTACGCAGGCGCTGATCGCCACGCTCTTTACGTGGTTTGTCACCGCGGCTGGCGCAGCGCCGGTGTTGTTTGCCAGGCATGTCAATCAGAAGATGATGGACGGGATGCTTGGCCTGGCGGCTGGGGTCATGATTGCGGCCAGCTTCTGGTCGCTGCTTGCCCCGGCCATCGAGATGTCGGGCGGCGATTGGAAGCCGGCCACCGTTGGCTTTTTGGCCGGCGGGTTCTTCCTATACATCATTGACAAGATTCTCCCGCACCTTCACCTCGGGCTCGAGACCTCCGAGGCAGAGGGCATCAAGACCTCCTGGCATCGCAGCATCCTACTGGTTTCGGCGGTGACGCTGCACAACATTCCCGAAGGGCTGGCTGTCGGTGTTGCGTTCGGCGCGGTGGCGCAGGCAACGGACGCAGCCATGGCAAGGGAGATGATGCTGGGCGGGATCGCCCTGGCAATCGGCATCGGTCTGCAGAACTTCCCGGAGGGTCTGGCCGTGGCCATGCCGCTTCGACGAGAAGGTCTTGGGCGTTTTAAGGCGTTCATGTACGGGCAGGCGTCCGGCGTGGTTGAGCCGCTGGCCGGCGTGCTTGGTGCGTGGCTGGTCATGACCATGGAGTCGCTTCTGCCCTACGGCCTGGCCTTCGCAGCCGGGGCAATGATCTTCGTCGTGGTGGAGGAGCTCATCCCCGAGTCTCAGCGGGACGGCTTCAGCGATTTTGCCACCGCAGGTGCCATGATCGGCTTTGCCATCATGATGACACTCGATGTGGGATTGGGATAGGGATGAAAGTCTGCCCGATGAATAGGAAACCGTGATATGGAACTGGACCCTCTGTTTCTGTCTCGTTTGCAGTTTGCCCTCACGATAGGGTTCCACTTCCTGTTCCCCCCACTATCCATCGGCCTGGCGTGGTTGCTGGTGATCATGGAATGGCGGGGTTGGAAGTATGGTGATGAGGACTACGTCCGGGCGGGCAAGTTCTTCGGGAAGATCCTGGGACTGACTTTCGCGGTCGGCGTAGCTACTGGGATTGTGATGGAGTTCCAGTTCGGCACGAACTGGGCCCGGTACTCCAAGTTCGTCGGCGACATCTTCGGAGCGCCACTGGCGGCTGAGGCTATCTTCGCGTTCTTTCTGGAATCGACCTTCCTTGGCCTGTATCTGTTCGGGCGGAAGAGGGTCTCGAAGGGCGTGCACTGGTTCTCGGCTCTGATGGTGGCAGTTGGTTCCACATTGTCGGCGTTCTGGATCATCGTGGCCAACTCGTGGCAGCAGACGCCGGCCGGCTTTGAGATTCGCAACGGTCGCGCGGAACTGACCAGCTTCGCCGAGGCGGTGTTCAACGCATCGACCTGGCCACGGTTCTTGCACACGTTTGACGCATGTCTGATCGCCGGGGCGTTCCTCGTGGCCGGTGTTTCTGCTTACCTTATTGTCAAGAACAATGCGGCGGAGGTAGCTCGGAAATCGCTCAAGCTGTCGTTGATCTTCGGTTTTGTAGCATCGCTGCTCGCGCTGTTCCCAACCGGGGATTGGCATGCCAAACAGGTGGCCCGCACGCAGCCGGAGAAGTTCGCGGTCATGGAGGGGCTTACCCAGGGCCAGACGCGCGCCCCGCTAACGGTGTTCGGGATACCATCAGAGGAGCCACCACGGCTGGACTTCAAGATTGGTATCCCTGGCGTGCTGAGTCTGATGGCGTTCGGCGACATGGACGCGCACGTGCCGGGCATCGAGGACCTGCGCGAAGAGGGCTATCCGACGCCCCCGTTTGTAGCTACGTTCGTGTCGTTCCACACGATGGTGGGACTCGGCACGCTCTTCATCATCCTGTCTCTATTCGGCGTGTTCCTGCTTTACCGCAAGAAGCTCTTTGACGCGCGCTGGTACTTGAAACTGCTTCCATGGGCGATCCCACTGCCGCTTGTCGCCTGCGAATTCGGATGGATTGTCGCGGAAGTCGGCCGGCAACCGTGGGTGGTGTATCGAGTGCTGAAGACCCAGGATGCCTACTCCGCGAACGTGACCGGCGGCGAGGTGCTCTTCTCGATCATCATGTTCGGCGCGGTCTACGTAGCGCTGGGTGCGTTGTACGTCTACACGCTGGCCAGAATCGTCAAGCGCGGGCCTCAGGCACTCACCGCGAAGGAGGCGCACTGATGGACCTGAACACAACATGGTTTCTGTTGATCTGGGTCCTGCTCATCGGCTATGCCATCCTCGACGGTTTTGACCTCGGAGTCGGTGTGCTGCACCTGTTTGCCCGTGACGAACGCGAGCGACGAATCCACGCCGGGGCGATCGGGCCATTCTGGGACGGAAACGAAGTCTGGTTGTTGACCGGCGGAGGCGCCCTGTTTGCCGCGTTCCCGGTGGTCTACGCGACCGTGTTCAGCAGTTTCTATCTGGCGCTGATGCTGCTGCTGTTAGCTCTGATCTTCCGCGCCGTTTCGCTGGAGTTCCGTAGCCAGTTGGACAGTCCCGGTTGGCGCCGGGTTTGGGATTGGGCCTTCGGACTGGGCAGCCTGGTACCCGCCATTCTGTTCGGTGTGGCGATGGGCAACGTCCTACGTGGCATTCCGATCGAAGCCGATGGAACGGCTGCCGTGCCCTTTCTCTCGCTTCTGAATCCCTACGCACTGCTGATCGGTGTTTTGACGCTGGCAATGTTCACCATGCACGGAGCTACGTTTCTGGCTGTCAAGACAGAAGGTGATTTGCAGCAACGCATGGCGAGAAGGGCCTCGGGTGCTTGGATCATGTTCGTCGTTCTCTACCTCGCGACCTTCGCGGCGACGTTCTTCGCCGCTCCCTTCCTCTTCGAGGGCGCCTTGAGTCGGCCGCTATTCTGGGTCTTCCTCGTGCTTCTGCTGCTGGCAGCGGTCTATGTTCCCGTTGCCAATCGGGCGGGGGACTATCTGCGCTGTTTTCTGGCATCGTCTGTCTCGATTGCCTCGGTGATGGGGCTTGCCGCCGTGTGCCTGTTTCCCAGGGTGGTACCGTCGAGCGTTGATCTGGCCAACAGCCTGACGATCTACAACGCCTCGTCTACCCCGCGCACCTTGACGGTCATGCTGGTCATTGCGCTGGTCGGCATGCCCATCGTGATCGCGTACAGTGCTTACATTTACAGGATCTTCGCGGGCAAGGTGGTCATTACGGAGGAAAGCTACTAGATGATCGTCGGAGTCTGCAAAGAGACCATTCCCAGGTGCCCGCAGCGTGGCGCTGACCTCCGACGCGGTGCCGGGTCTGACGAGCCAAGGCCTGGTGATTCTAAGTCAATCGCCATAAGGATTCATCTTTCCCCCGTATTCTTCGACCAAGCGGACGGTGTCCCACGCCGGGCGTGGGACGGCGAATCGAAGCGGGATTGGACGAATCTTTTTGTGAATCCACTTAGTAGAGCCTGGCGCCGGTTGTGGGGCGGGAACCACCGACTCCACGTTTGAGACGAAGATCGGAGGCGTACGGACGGCATCCGGGGTGGAGCTGCGCCGTTTCAGCGAGGCTTCCCGCCCCAGCTTGCGGGGAAGTGCCCCCTGCGGGTAGGATCTTGTCTGCGGAAGCACCAAATCGAGGAATCTTGGTTGAAGGAGACACATGATGAAGACTCAAAAATCATTATCGAGTTCGAGGCGTTTGTTGGCCGTTGCACTGGGCCTATCCGGTGGCCTGCTCGCTCTCAGTGCCGGCTGTTTCACGGTGCCAACAGACGGCGGCAATGGGAACGAGAACGACAACGATTCGCAAACCGGCAACTCCGGTGTCACCGGGAAGTACATCGGCGCTGATGCATGTGCGCAGTGCCATGCCGAGACACATGCGGATTGGCTGTCAACCCTTCACGTGAGTGCTCTGGAGTCGTTGGAAGGCAGCGACCACGCGGAGGATTTCTGCCTGGCGTGCCACACGGTGGGCTACGGCGAGGAGGGCGGCTTCGTCAACAGGAGCACGACCAATGTTCTGGCGGGTGTGCAATGTGAGAACTGTCACGGACCGGCGCGCGACCACGTTGACAATCCTGGTGATGAATCGGTCCGGCCTACGATGGATATTGGTGCAGATGTATGCGGCGCGTGCCACACCGGGGAACACCAGCCGACGTTCGAACAATGGTCCGAAGCGCGGCACAGTCAGATCGATGAGCATGTGGCCGATTACTTCACCCAGGGTATTTTCCTCAACACGTGCGGTGTGTGCCATTCGGGCGACTTTTATCATTTGTCAGTTCTGGAAGGAGAGACGGTCGAGGACGCTTTGCTCGCAGGGTTCGCACCCGAGGCAATGCAACCGATCACATGCGTGATTTGCCATGATCCGCACGCGCGGACGGGGAATGCGGCAGCGCCGGATGAAGGGCGCGATTTTCAATTACGCTTCCGCCAATCCGTCAGCCCAACGCCATCCTACTCGATCGCGGATGCGACCAACCCGCAGCGGTTCAACCTGTGTGGTCAGTGTCACCACAGCCGCGGGCGGACTTGGACGGCCACCTCGCGTGGACCCCACCACAGCATCCAGGCAAACATCTATGCCGGGGAGATGCCGATTGATGACCCTGAGACGCAGGAGCCGCTCGTGCTGAGCCGCGTATCGGTCCACTCGTTTTCGGTGGAGCAGTGCTCGACGTGTCACATGTACCGGGAGGACTTCCAAAGTGAGCTCGCGCCGGCCATCAGCGGTCACTTGTTCAGCGTCGATTTCAAGAGCTGCGCGGCAGCCGGTTGTCACCCGTCTGAGGAATCGGCCATCGCCGTGAATGCGACGCTTCGGAGTGAGATCCAGGCGAGGGCCGACGATATCCTCGAACGCCTCGGCAACCCGGATGAATGGCAGTACACCGCCGCCGACGGCCCGGACGAGGAGGGACAGGCGGCAATTCCTGACGAGATCAAGCAGGTTCGGTTCCTCTACGAGTACGTGGTTAACGATGGGAGCCTGGGTGTGCACAATCCTGCTTACGTGCGGTCCATCCTGGAGAAGGCAGACGAGATCCTGACGGCCGTCGGCCGGTAGGAGTCGTCAGTCAGGGGATCACCGATCGTCCAATGAACCGCATCCGTCTGCTACGGGTGAAGTGAAATGCCCAATAGACCACGACTCCTCTGGAGGAATACGCTAACGCTTGCTGGCGGGGCGATGTCGATCGTTGCCCTGTTGTTCATTCTGAGCTTCCTGTTTTTCGATCTGGCTTCGGCGGGCCGGAGCCCGTACCTCGGATTGTTCACCTATTTGGTCTTCCCGGGCTTTCTTGTGCTCGGGATCGCGTTGATCGTTGCGGGCCTGTTGGTTGCTCGTTGGCGCACAAGGCGGTTGAGCGGCCATGCGGGTAGGGATCAGTACTATCCGAGGATCGATTTAAGCCTCAAATCCCATCGGCGGGCGCTGGCGGGAATCGGATTGGCTGCGGTGCTCGCCCTGCCGGTCATCGGATTGATGAGCTATGAGGGGTATCACTACACCGATTCGAACGAATTCTGCGGGCTCGTGTGCCACAGCGTAATGGAGCCACAGTTTACCGCTCACCGCTACTCGCCGCACGCGCGGGTAGACTGCGCGGAGTGTCACATCGGGGAGGGAGCGAGCTGGTACGTCAAGTCGAAGCTATCCGGCGTACGCCAAGTCGTTGCGGTCGCACGGAACTCCTACTCACGTCCGATCCCACCGGCAATAAAGGAACTCCGGCCGGCCACGGAGACGTGCGAGCAGTGTCACTGGCCAGCCAAATTCTTCGGCGACCAGCTCATCACTATCAATCACGTCGCGTCCGACGAGGCCAACACGCATAAACAGGTTCGCCTGTTGGTCAAGACGGGAGGCAGCGATGCCTCCACAGGCCCGCCATCGGGCATCCATTGGCACATGACCCTAGGCAAGAAGATCGAGTTTGTCGCAACGGATGAGTTTCTGCAGGAGATTCCCTGGGCTCGAGTCACTGACCGCAACACAGGCATGCAGGCCGTGTACCGATCCGACGGACGGCCCGCCGCCGACCCGACACCGGACGGAACGCATCGCACTGTGGACTGCATGGACTGTCACAACCGGGCGACGCACATCTTTCGTACGCCGTCACGGGCTGTCGACAGTGTACTCGCTGTGGAGCCGGCGCTCTGCTCGCTCCCGTTCGCGAAGCGAGAACTGGTTGCTTCCATCGTCAAGCCATACGGCTCGAAGGAGGAGGGCCGCGCCGGCATCGCCGCCGCGCTGAGACAGTTCTATCAAACGCGCCAACCCGAAGCAGGCGCGGCTCACGGGCGCGAGCTGGACCGCCTGATCGAAGTAGGACAGCGAAGCTATGATAGGAGCTTCTTTCCGACAATGAAGGTTTCCTGGCGCACCTATCCCGACAACATCGGGCATCTCGAGTTCGTCGGTTGCTTCCGTTGTCACGACGACAAGCACATGGACTACGAGGGGAAGCCAATCACCCGCGATTGTTCGGCCTGCCACGAGTTTCTCGTTCCCGTGGACCCTCAGGACACTTCGTCACTGCTCCGCATCGGGGAATTCCAGCATTCTTCCACGTTGGAAGGGATCCACAAAACGATACGGTGCGATCGCTGCCATACCGGTGGGATGGCGCCGGCGGCTACATGCGCGGGCTGCCATATTGTTCAGGCGCAGTTTCTCGCGGGAACGCTTCCCGCCCTGGCATCGTTTGAGATTCCCGCCGACCCGATGGCCGGCAGCGTCGAATGCCAGGACTGCCACGATTTGTCCCGGCCAGCTAACGTCGAGACGATCAACGAGGCGTGTATGGGTTGCCACGATGACGAGACAGAGCGATTCGAAGGCATGCTCCAATCCTGGAAGCGGGAAGTCGAACGGTTACTGAAGCAGGCCCAGGTTCAGGCAGACGAAAGCGGGAGGCCCGCTATCAAGGCGCTCCTCGAGGCTGGTCCGTTACACAACGTCGAAGCAGTTCGACAGGTCCTTGCCGACCTTGCCGGTAAGGACGAACAGCGCGAGCAGTAAAGCTTGGATGTATCGAGATGCTAAGGTAGGATCCTTGTCCTGTGTAATCGGCCGGTACCGTTTGGTGTCAAGGGCGGGCAACGTCTACCAGAAAGCGTGATAACATGGAAGGAAAATTGACTGAATCTTCGCGCCTGCTGAATGTGGGTGGAAAAGCGCCTCGTTTCTCTCTCAGGGATCAGAGTGGCAAGTTGGTCACTCTGGATGACTTCCACGGAGAGAAGAACGTCGTGCTTGTTTTCTATCCGCGGGACAACACGCCCGGATGCACGAAGCAACTCTGTGCTGTCCGCGATCAGTTTGACCTTTTTGCCGACAGCGAAACGGTTGTGTTTGGCATCAATCCACAAGGATCCGGATCACACAGTGAGTTTATCGACAAGCATGGCTTCCCTTTCCCATTGCTGGTGGACCAGGAGAAGAAAGTCGTATCGGCCTACGGATGCAAGGGGATATTGATGACCAAGCGAACCGTCTACGGCATCAACAAAGAAGGCACGATCGTCTTCGCCCGCCGGGGGACGCCTTCAAACGAAGACATCCTTGGGGCGTTCAAGAAGTAGTGAATGTACGTAGGTGTGTGATCTTCACAAGTGAAGCAGGCATGGCCCGAACAAGGAGGCAGCAGTGACAACGAATGAGTTGAGCTTCATGGTTGGGGGAGCAGCCGGCTTAGGGATCAAGACGGCCGGAATGATCTTCGCCCGGCTGTGTTCGCGTGCCGGGCTGCATGTCTATGGCAATGTGGAGTATCCCTCGATCATCCGGGGTGATCACAATAGCTACCAGGTGATGGTATCCCGGCAGCGGGTGTTCGGTCACACTCGTTTCCTGGACATCCTGCTGGCGCTTGATGACCTCAGCATCGGGCTGCACAACGACGAGATCCGCTCGGGTGGTGCCGTTGTCTACGATGTAGACAAAAGCAAGATCGACAGGAGGGAGTTGGAGGATCAAGGACTTCTCCTGGTCGGCCTGCCCTTCCAGTCCATCGTCAAGGAGGTCGGAGGAGGAGAGCGTCTGCTCAACACCGTTGGCCTCGGGGGGACGATGGGGCTACTGCGTTTCGACTTCGATGCGATTGCGTCGACACTCGAGTACACCTTCGCACGGCACGGTCCTGACGCTGTCAAGCAGAATCTCGACGCCGCCCGGCGGGCGTACGACGCCGCATCCGAGGGCTTCTCGGACCGCTTCGACGTCACCCTGCAAAGGGTGGACGCGCCGAAACGGATGCTGCTAACGGGGAATGAGGCCGTGGCCATGGGGGCGATCAAGGCGGGAGTCAAGTTCTACGCCGGTTACCCGATGACCCCCTCCTCTTCGATCCTGAGCTACATGGCCGCCCACGAGCGTGAGTACGGCCTCGTGGTCAAGCATGCCGAAGACGAGATTTCTGCGGCCGGCATGGCTCTCGGCGCCTCCTTCGCCGGCGCCCGCGCTATGGCCGCGACCTCCGGTGGCGGCTTCAGCTTGATGTGCGAGTTTGTCGGGTTGGCCGGTATGACTGAAACACCCCTGGTCATAGTGGAATCCCAGCGTCCGGGGCCTTCAACCGGCTTGCCCACGCGAACCGAGCAGAGTGATCTGAAGTTCGTTCTGTCGGCCTCACAAGGCGAGTTCCCACGCATTGTCATTGCGCCAGGCGATCCGGAGGAGAGCTTCCGGCTGACGTTCGAGGCATTCAATCTGGCCGAAAGGTATCAGACACCAGTTATCTTGCTCATGGACAAGCACCTGTCGGAGTCGACCTGGACGCTCGAGCCGATCGACACCTCGGGTATGGTGGTCGATCGGGGAGCGCGCTTGGACGAAGCGGCTCTGGCTTCGATGACGGAGTACAAGCGATACGCCTTCACGGAGTCCGGCATCTCACCGAGGGTCGACCCGGGCACGCTTGGCGGTGCCTTTTGCGCGACGAGCGACGAACATGACGAGGAGGGACAAATCAGTGAAGACGAGTTGGTCCGCTCGAGGATGATGGAGAAGCGCCTGCGCAAGACCGACTCGCTTGATGTCTCGGAGTGTGGGTGGAAGCTGCACGGTGACAGTGAGGCCGACTTGCTGATCGTCGGCTGGGGATCCACCACCTCGGCGATTCGTGGTGCGATGGATTTGCTGGCGGAGAGCGGGACTAGTATCGGCTTTCTTCAGGTGATCTTCCTGAGTCCGTTCCCCAGCGAGCAAGTGACCGAGGTCCTCGCCAAGGCGAAAAGAGCCGTAGTCGTCGAGAACAACGCGACAGCTCAGTTGGCGGACGTCATCCGGGGCAGCACAGGCATCGAGATTGAGGATGCGCTCCTTAAGTACAGTGGCCGACAGTGGCTTGTGGATGAGCTGGCCGACCAGATTCGACGGAGACTGTAAAGGACGACGAAACGCCCACGTTGCGTACCTTCACTGGAAGGAACAGTATGGAAAACGCTACCAGGTTTAATACAAACGCCAAGCCGACATGGTGTCCCGGATGTGGCGACTTTGGGATGCACAATGCGATCAAGAAGGCACTTCTGTTCCTGGATCTGCAACCGCATGAAGTGGTGATATCCTCTGGAATCGGTTGCTCGGGGAAGATGCCACACTGGATCAATGTTTACGGCTTCCACGGCCTGCACGGTCGTACCCTTCCGGTCGCCACCGGGTTGAAGCTGGCCAACCACAAGTTGGTGGTCATCGCCGAAGGCGGAGACGGCGATGGCTACAGTGAGGGAATGGGCCACTTCATTCACGCCTGCCGGCGGAACGTGGACATGACGTACATTGTCCACAACAATGGCGTTTATGGCTTGACCACCGGCCAGGTGTCACCGACGGGTGACAAGGGCTTCGCTTCAAGCACGACACCGCACGGCGCTCTCGAGTGGCCTATTCAACCGCTGGCCTTGGCCATTTCGGCCGGGGCGAACTTCGCGGCTCGCGGGTTCTCTGGCGACACCGAGCGCTTAAGCCGGCTCATCTCCGAGGGGATCCGACACAGAGGTTTTTCCTTTATTGATGTCCTGCAGGTATGCGTGTCGTTCAACCCATCCAAAAGCTACAAGTGGTATCAAGAACGCGTATTCAACGTTGAAGACGAGGGTCACGATCCGACCGATCGAATCAAGGCGTTGGAGATGGTCTTTCGGAACGATGACCGCCTGCCGACAGGCGTGCTCCATCGCGGCAGTGAGCTTGCGCATGAGGAAGGCCTGCCACAGTTGAGCGCGAAGCCACTCGTGGAACACGATATCACGGACGTTGATATCCGTCCACTAATGGAAGAACTGGTCTGAAATGGAATACCGGACTGAACACGACACGCTGGGTGAAGTTAGGGTCCCGCGCGATGTATATTACGGGGCACAGACGCAGCGCGCCGTGCAGAACTTTCCGGTTAGTGGCCTGCGACTACCTTTCGCCTTCGTTCACGCCCAGGCGGTCATCAAGCGGGCTGCGGCGAAAGCAAACATCAATGTCGGTTCCCTTGACCGCAAGATCGGTGAGGCGCTCATCACTGCGGCCGAGGAAGTCATGGAAGGACGGTTCGACGATCAGTTCGTCGTGGACGTGTTTCAGGCCGGGGCGGGCACGTCGCAAAACATGAACATCAACGAGATTCTCGCCAACCGTGCCAACGAGCTGCTGGGTGGTGAGCTGGGCGTGTACGATCGGGTTCATCCCAACGATCACGCCAACATGGCTCAATCCACAAACGATACCATCCATGCGGCCATTCACATCGCCGCCGTGTGTGAGCTTCGTGAGCGACTTACGCCGGAAGTAGGGCGTCTTGCCGTAGCGCTGGAGCACAAGGCGGTCGAGTTTGACCATATCGTCAAAGCCGGACGGACCCATTTGCAGGATGCGGCACCCATCCGCCTCGGGCAAGAGTTCGGCGCGTACGCGCGCATGATTCGCCTGGGCCAAATGCGGATCGAGGCTGCCTGCGAAAGCCTCATGCCCCTGTGCATCGGCGGCACCGCTGTGGGCACGGGGCTCAACACCGATCCAGGGTATCGTAAAAACGCCATCGATCAGATCAACGAAGCATCGGGATACCCCTTCACCAGTGCCGACAATCTTTTCGAGGCGTTGCAGGGCATGGACGCGGTTGTTGAGACGGCCGGTGCCCTGCGTGTGTTGGTGACCAGCCTGCGCAAAATTGCCGACGACTTGCGACTCTTGGGTTCGGGACCGCGCACGGGCCTGGCGGAGATTCACCTCCCGGCCGTGCAGCCGGGCTCGTCGATCATGCCCGGTAAGGTCAACCCGGTCATGGCCGAGATGCTCAACATGGTTTGCTTCCACTGCCTTGGATGCGACACTGCGATCGTCTCCGCCGCACAGGCCGGTCAGCTCGAGCTGAACGTCATGATGCCGGTGATCGCCTACAACCTGCTGCAGGAAATTGCCATCCTGACAGGGGGTATTGCGGCGTTTACGAGCCGTTGTATTGAAGGAATTGAAGCGAACGAAGAGGCATGCCAGACGAACGCTGAGCGCAGCCCGGCAGTGGCAACTGCGCTGAATCCAGCGATCGGTTACGAGGAAGCTGCGAAGCTCGCACAGGAGTCCCTTGCCAAGGGTGTGCCGGTTCGAGACCTGGCGAGGGAGAAAAACATCTTGGATGAAAGCCAGCTGGCCAAACTGCTTGACCTGAGGAGAATGACTGAGGATCCCGGGGCGACGAAGAGGAGTAACAGGTAGAGTTGCTGTGATAACGCCGGGGTGCGTTGGGTGCATCCGGATCCCACAGACAAGAAACTGGGGAGGTCTTTTCGACAAGATAGAGAGTCAAAGGAGATTTCAAATGGCCGAGGACAGAAAAAAACTCACCGCTGCCTCCGGGCAACCGGTCGCTGACGACCAAAACACCATGACCGCTGGCGCCCCCGGGCCCGCCCTCATGCAGGACGTTCACCTGATGGAGAAGCTGGCCCACTTCAATCGCGAACGCATTCCCGAGCGTGTCGTCCACGCCAAGGGGGTAGGGGCGTATGGCTACTTCGAGGTCACGGATGACGTAACGCAGTACACCAGGGCTAACTTCCTTTCCGAGATCGGCAAGCGCACTGAAGTCTTCGTACGCTTCTCGACCGTTGGTGGCGAGAAGGGCTCCGCCGACTCCGAGCGGGATCCCCGCGGGTTTGCGGTGAAGTTCTACACCGAGGAAGGGAACTACGACATGACGGGAAACAACACACCCGTCTTTTTCATCCGCGATCCGCTGAAGTTTCCCGACTTCATTCACACCCAGAAGCGAAACCCGGCAACCAACGCAAAGAACGCGGACATGTTCTGGGATTTTCTCTCACTTACGCCCGAGTCAATCCACCAGGTCACCATTCTCTTCTCAGATCGGGGCACTCCCAAGACTTACCGTCACATGAATGGCTACAGCAGTCATACCTTCAAGTGGTATAACGCAAAGGGCGAGCACTTCTGGGTGCAGTACCACTTCAAGACTGAGCAGGGCATTCAGAACCTGACCCGCGAAGAGGCCACACGCCTGGCGGGTGAGAATCCCGATCACGCCACGCATGATCTATTCAACTCGATCAAGCACGGCGAGTATCCGGCCTGGAGAGTCTGCGTACAGGTGATGACACCCGAGCAGGCCAAGACCTATCGCTTCGACCCGTTTGACATCACCAAGGTCTGGCCCCACAGTGACTTTCCACTGATCCAGATCGGGCGCATGGTTCTCGATCGAAATCCGAAAAACTACTTCGCCGAGGTGGAACAGGCGGCCTTCTCACCAGGCAACTTCGTACCGGGTATCGCGGCGTCACCGGATAAGATGCTTCAGGCGCGCATCCACTCTTATCACGATGCTCACCTCTACCGCCTGGGGCCCAACTACCAGCTACTGCCTGTAAACGCCCCGAAAGCCGCTCCGATGAGCCACTACCAGCGCGACGGATACATGCGTTTCGATGCGAATGGCGAGAGCGGTCCGAACTACTACCCGAACAGCTTCGGTGGCCCCGAGCCCGATCCGCAAGTGGGGGAGCCGCCCTTTGAGGTCTCTGGGAAAGCCGCTCGACACGCCTATAACCACCCCAATGACGATTTCGTTCAGGCTGGGGATCTGTACCGCAACGTGATGACCGACGAGGATCGGGATCACTTGATCAGTAACATCGTGGCCCACCTGGGTAACGCGCAGAGGCGCATCCAGATGCGCCAGACCGCGATCTTCCACAAGGCCGACCCTGAGTATGGTGCTCGCGTTACCACGGGCCTTGGACTGGATGTGAAGGAAGTGGAGCGCCTGGCTGTCATGTCGCACGAACAAAGGGCTAAGGCCACTGCGCAAGGAGCCCATACCTAACCGAAGTCAGCCCTTCTACGGATGAGTAACTGGAGACTTCTCTGAAACAAGATGGAGAATCGACATGTCATCGAAAACAACATACGTACTTGTTTTGGGTTTGCTGTTGTACTGGGGTTCGGGATGTGTGCCCGTGAGTGACGACGGAGGCACGTCAGACGGTGATGATAATGGGAACGGCAACGGCAGCGCGGACGTCCCGACGTTGTTTGTCCTCTCCAGCCTGTGTACGCCGTGCCACAACGCGCTTTCTGACGAAGCGGATAACGACATGTCCATCGGCACGGCCTGGCAACCCACAATGATGGCCAACGCCGCACTCGATCCCTACTTCCTGGGCAAGGTGAGTACGGAAGTTGCGCGCAATCCGCACCTCGCGGAGACCGTCGAAGACACCTGCGCGACGTGCCACATGCCGATGGCCCGCACTCAGGCCACGGGCGGCGGCTCCTCCACCGCGCTGTTAGATAACGGCTTCCTCGATTCGGACAATGAACTGCACGCCGAGGCGATCGACGGGATATCGTGCGCGTTCTGCCATCAGATTGAGGACGTAGGACTGGGCGAGCAAACCATCTTCTCCGGTAAGTACAGCATTGACACCACCACGGAATCGCCCGATCGTGTCAACTACGGCCCGTTCCCCGATCCCGACCAGGATACCATGCGATTGACGTCGGGATTCACGCCGGTTTACGGCGAACACGTGACCGAAGCAGCACTGTGTGCTACGTGCCACACACTCTTCACTCCGTACGTCGACGCCGATGGTACCGTGCTGGGTGAGTTTCCTGAGCAGACCGCATTCCTCGAATGGCAGCACAGTGACTTCGGCGATGGCGCAGGTGAGGACCGGACCTGCCAGGACTGCCACATGCCCGACGCCCAAGGGGCGGCAGTCATCTCCGTCTCGCCGGCAGGGCTGGAAGCGCGAAGCCCCTTTGCCAGGCATCATTTCGTCGGTGGCAACACGCTAATGCTTAGCATTCTGGATGACCACCGCGCCGAACTGGAGGTAGCCGCCAACTCCGCCGGGTTTGAAATCGTGACGGGCCGCGTGCTGGACCAACTGCAAACCGCCGCCGCAGATCTCACGCTCGTCACTACCGAAGCCGGCAGCGACGCGCTTACGGTAGCCGTGATGGTCGCTAACAAGGCCGGTCACAAGTTCCCAACCGGCTTCCCGGCCCGCCGCGCATGGATCCACCTGACCGTGGCCGACGGAGACGGAGCGGTGTTCTTCGAATCCGGCGCACCTCAAGCCAATGGCAGCATTGCCGGAAACAGCGCTGACGATGATCTTTCGACGTTTGAGCCACATTACGAGGTGATCACCACCAACGATCAGGTTCAGATTTATGAGTCGGTGATGCAGAACAGCGATGGAGCGATTACCTACACGCTGCTGCGCGCGGCGGATTATGCCAAGGACAACCGTTTGCTACCCAGCGGATTTGACAAGGCAACCGCCGGCGCTGATTTCGCTACGGTAGGTCAGGCCCTCGAGGATACCGACTTCGTCGGCGGCTCGGACAATATTACGTACACGGTGGACATCACCGGCCGGCAAAGCCCGTATGCTGTCACTGCGGAATTCCTCTACCAGAGCGTGGCATTCCCGTTTGTTGAGGATATGCGCGGGGAAGATACCGCGCTGGCGGAGCGCTTCGTGGGCTACTTCGACGATGCGGACAAGATCCCCACAGTCGTGGCGACGGCGGAAGTCACTGTGCAATCGGAATAGCATCACGGGAGGTCAAGCCATGACAAGTTGGATTCGCTGGCTGCGAACCGGCGCGGTGATTCTCGTTTCCATCGGCGGCATCGTCGCTCTGCTGGTCTGGCTGGCGGGCGGGTTTCACGAGAAGATCGAACCCGGCTCCACAGAGGTCGGCGTCTTGCCGCTGGGACAGGCGCGGACGATGACCGTCGAGCCGACGACGGTGCCGCTCGCGGAGGATGCGGTGGGGACCGTTCGGGCCGCTCACGAAACGGAGGTCGGCGCGAAGATCATGGCCCGGGTGCTGGCTGTTCACTTTCAGGCCGGTCAGCGCGTGGAGCAGGGTCAGGTTCTGGTCGAGTTGGAGAAGGATGATTTGCAGGCCCGCGTGAGCCAGGCGCAGGCGGCTGTTGATGCCGTCCGAGCGGCGCTCGATCAGGCCCAGACCGACTACGATCGAATCGTGCGCTTGCGGGCCGGAGATTCGGCAAGCGAACTCGAATTCACCACGGCAACCAACAGGCTCAACGCTGCCAAGGCCAATCATGAGCAGGCTCTCAGCGCACTTCGTGAGGCTGAGGCGGTCATCGACTATGCCACGATCCGGTCGCCGCTTACCGGTGTCGTCATCGACAAGGCGGTTGATCTTGGGGACATGGTGCGGCCCGGCCAAACCGTGCTGCGACTGTACGATCGGCTGCAACTGGTCGCGACGGTCCGCGAGTCCCTGGCCACCAGTCTGCAAGTCGGGCAACAACTACCGGTAACCCTTGAGGCGCTGGATCTGCGTTGCCACGGTACGATCAGTGAAATCGTTCCCGAATCCGACGTGCTGAGCAGGGCATTTCACGTCAAGGTGACCGGTCCATGTCCACCGGGCGTGATCCCCGGCATGTTCGGGCGATTGCACATTCCGCTAGGCGAGCGTCAGGAGTTGCGGATTCCGCGGTCGGCAGTCCGTCGCGTCGGGCAGATCGCGTTTGTCTACCGGGATGTCGACGGAAACCGCGTGGAGCGCACGTTCGTTCAGCTGGCGGGCGAGCACGGCGACCAAGTCGCAATCGCCTCCGGCCTTTCACCGGGAGACCGGATCGTCGTCGACCCGGAGATGTTGAAGATAAACCACGAAGAAGGAAGAGAGTAACCAGACCTCGACGTGTTCGTGGTTTGTGGATTCTCCGCAATATTTCGGTGGGGATCACCACCAGGAGGCACACATAGGCGGATGTTTTTGTGAATCTCTGGACGGCGTTGCTGGATGTATTGATTCTGCTGTTGGCAGCGATGCTGCTGGGCTCGCTGTGTGAGCGACTGAAGCAGAGTGCGCTCTTAGGCTACCTGCTCGCTGGAACGTTGCTGGGCCCCAACGCCCTGGACTGGATGCCGAATCACACGGCGGTGGCGACGATCGCGGAGTTGGGTGTTGCGTTGCTGCTGTTTACGATCGGACTCGAGTTCTCCTGGCGCAGATTGTCGAGCATCGGGCCGATCGCCCTTGGTGGAGGTACTGTTCAGGTGTTGCTGACCAGCGTCCTGGCGGCGGGGATCTGCCTGGCGCTGGGGCTCGGGGGCCGGGCGGCGCTGGCCCTCGGCGCCATGATCGCGCTCAGCAGCACCGCCTGCGTGGTGCGCCTGCTTATGAGCCGCGCGGAAATCGACGGCGTCTACGGCCGCAACGCGCTGGGCATCCTGCTTCTGCAGGACATCGCGGTAGTGCCTCTCGTGCTGTTGGTGACAGCCTTGGCCAGCGAGAATTCAGATTCGGTCGCTCAAGTCAGCTTCGAGCTAGGCCGGGCGGTCGTAGTGGCAGCAGTTCTGGTGGCGGTGCTTTTCCTGCTGCTCAACTACCTCGTGCCGCTGTTGTTAAACACCGAACAAGCGGCACGGAATCGCGATTTGCCAATTCTGCTGGCGATTGTCACGGGCGTGGGGACAGCATGGGTATCACACACTTTGGGCCTTTCGCCGGTGCTCGGGGCGTTCGTGGCGGGTTTGTTGCTGGCTGAGTCCCCCTTTGCCATGCAAATCCGCTCTGACATTGCCTCGGTACGCACGCTGTTCGTGACTCTGTTTTTCAGCTCGATCGGGATGTTGTGTAATCCGGCGTGGGTGCTCGAACATTGGGCAACGGTCGCGGGCGTGGTAGCGGTCATCGTGCTGGGCAAGGCGGTGGTAATCTCCGGCGTGGGGCGTCTTTTCTGCTGTTCGCCGGGCCACGCGGTTGCGACGGGCATCTGCCTGGCCCAGGTGGGCGAGTTTTCATTTGTGCTTGCCGAGGTGGCACGACAGGGACAATTGATCGACGGCGGCTTGTTTGAGTTGATCGTCGCGGCAACGATTGGGACGTTGTTCCTCACGCCGTACCTGGTGGCTACCGCACCGCATGTTGCAAGGGCCGTGGCCAGGTTTTCGGCACGGAGTCCCCGGGCGCTACACCCATCGGACGAAGCGTCGCTCCAGCCCGATATGGAATGGAGTGGACATATCGTGATCGTGGGTTTTGGCCCTGCGGGCCAGTGCGTTGCTAGAGCACTCGAACAAGACCACCAGGCGCTCGTTGTGGTCATCGAGTTGAACTCCAAGTCAGCGGATGTCGCGCGGGCATACGGCCTGCGGACGTACATCGGTGACGCAACCAGCCCGGAAGTGTTGGAACATTTGTGCGTCGGGGCGGCAAAGGTCGTCGTGGTGACAGTGCCCGATCCAGCCGCTGCCCGGCAAATCATCAAGGGAGTTCGTTCACTGGGAACGGATACGTCAATCATCGCGCGGGCGCGGTATCATAGGTATCGTTCGGAACTGGCCCTTGCCGGAGCGATCGTGGTCATCGACGAGGAAGAACAGGTCGGCCTCCATATGGCCTCGGCGGTGCAGGAGAAGCTGCGGACCGGCATTACCTACAGCTAAGCCCACGGGCCATTCCACGTGGAGAAAGTGGACGACTTGATGAGTTCTCCATCGAACATTCCTGAATCACCGGCCCCGCAACTCGGCAGCGAAGGGCTGACCAGCCGCATCGTCGAGGTGTTTCTTCACGGGAATCTCTCGGCCATGCTGGTCGTTCTTTCGTTGATCGCCGGTGCGGTGGCGCTGCTGGTAACGCCGAGGGAGGAAGAGCCTCAGATCATCGTGCCGCTGGCGGACGTACACATCTCCGTGCCCGGGGCCTCGGCCGAGGAGGTCGAACGACAGGTCGCCCTGCGGTTGGAGAAGATGCTCTATCAGATCGACGGCGTCGAGTACGTCTATTCGATGAGCCGTCCGCACGAGGCCGTTGTCACCGTTCGCTTCTACGTCGGCGAGGATCGTGAGGACAGCCTCGTCAAGATCTATAACAAGCTCCAGAGTAACACCGACGCGATACCGCCGCAGGTGGCCGGCTGGGTGGTCAAGCCGATCGAGATCGACGACGTACCCATCCTAGACATCACACTGTGGAGCGACCGGCACGACGACTTCGCGCTCCGCCGGGTCGCCGACGAACTGGAAAGCAGAATCCAATCCGTTGCCAACACCGGCCGGACACGTATCGTCGGCGGGCGGCCACGACAGGTTCGCATCGAGTTCGATGCTCAGTTGCTGGCCGGTCGGCAGGTGAGCCCCGAGCAACTGACCAACGCCCTACGCGGCATGAACACGGTGCTGCCCGGAGGTAATCTCGATGCAAACAACGAGTCGCTGCTTGTCGAAGCGGGCGACGCCTTTGCCAATGTGGATGAGATTCGCCGACTGGTCGTAGCCGCACCGCATGGCAACCCCGTGTACCTTGGCGACGTGGCCGAGGTTATCGATGGGCCCGCCGAGCCGCTGACCTACACCCGTATCGGATTCGGACCGGCTGCAGCAAACGATGAGACGATTCCGACTGATCTTCGCAATCGCGCCCGTGACTACCCGGCCGTTCATATCGCGGTAGCCAAGAAGAAGGGCACTAACGCGGTCACCGTCGCGCGTGCCGTGGAACAACGACTAAAGGAGTTACGAAAGGACGTCCTGCCAGCGGGCGTTTACAACCGAATCACGCGCAACTACGGCGAGACTGCGAATCAGAAGGTCAACGAGTTGGTCGAGGGACTGGCCGTAGCCATCGCAATCGTTATCGCCCTCCTTGCGCTGACGCTTGGCTGGCGTGAGGGACTGATCATCGCCACCGCCGTGCCGATCACCTTTGCGCTGACGCTGCTGGTCAACTATCTCGCCGGGTACACGATCAACCGCGTCACGCTGTTTGCATTGATCCTGGCGCTGGGCTTGGTGGTGGACGATCCGATCGTAGACGTGGAGAACATCTACCGGCACCTGCGGCTTGGCCGACAGAAGCCGATGCAAGCCGTGCTCACCGCGGTAAACGAGGTGCGCCCGCCGATCATCCTGGCCACGCTGGCCGTCATCATCAGCTTCGTGCCGTTGTTCTTTATCACGGGCATGATGGGCCCCTACATGCGGCCGATGGCGCTCAACGTTCCGCTGGCCATGCTGATGAGCCTCGTGGTCGCGTTCACGATCACGCCGTGGATGTGCTATCACGTTCTGAAAGGGGAGCACAACCAAAAGCCCGATTCTAAGATCGAGGAATCGGCGCCGGACATGGACGCGGTCGTGCGATCCTCGCCGATCTACCGCGTCTACCGAACGGTGCTGGAGCCGTTTCTCCGGAGCCGCTCGGCCCGGTGGACATTACTCGCGGCCATGGTGGTGCTCTTCGGCTTCAGCGGGTGGTTGGCTGCCAGCCGCCGGGTGCCGCTCAAGATGCTCCCGTTCGACAACAAGAACGAGTTTCAGGTCGTCGTCGACATGCCCGAAGCCACCACACTGGAGGCCACCGAGTCCGTCACCGCGGAGCTGGCGTCGTATCTCCGCGGCGTGCCCGAGGTGACCGACGTTACCACGTTCGTCGGAACCTCAAGCCCGATGGACTTCAACGGCATGGTCCGCCACTACTACCTGCGCCGCGGGCCGAATGTGGCTGACATCCGTGTGAACCTCGTGCCCAAACACAACCGCGTGCAGCGGAGCCACGGATTGACCCTGCGCCTGCGCAACGACTTGACGCAGATCGCTGCCCGTCGAGGTGCCAACATCAAGCTCGTGGAAATGCCACCCGGCCCGCCGGTCATCTCCACGATCACCGCCGAGGTCTACGGACAGCCTTATCACACCTACGAGGAAATCACCGAAGCGGCGCAACGCGTCCGACGGCGATTGGAGGTCGAGCCGGCCGTGGTCGACGTGGACGACACGATCGAGGCCGATCAGACCCGTTTGCGATTCGTGCTCGACAAAGAGAAGGCGTCTCTCTCGGGTATTACGGATGAACAGGTCGCCGCGCTCATCCGGACCGCAATCGAGGGAAGCCGGGTTTCGGTTCTCGAGGTTCCCGGTGAAGTGAACCCACTGCCGATCGTCCTTCAGCTGCCCAAAAGCCGGCGAAGTCACGAGGAGAGCATCGAAAACCTCTACGCTGTCGGGAGTGGTGGTCGTCCCGTCCCCCTGGCGGAGATCGGCCACATCGAGCGAGGCGTGTGGGATAAGACGATCTATCACAAGAACCTGCGCCGCGTGGTCTACGTGTTTGCGGAGACGGCGGGACGTGCTCCGGCCGAGGCCATTCTCGACATCCAAACCGACCGAACCGAGCGAGCCCCGGCGACTGCGGCACACACTATCCCGCCGACGGCCTCCCCCTCCGTCCGGCCGTTGCATGAGCGAACCTATCTGAGCAACGGCGGAGGCGTGGCTTGGTCTATCCCAGCGGGGTTTGAGGTTGATTGGGCCGGCGAGGGTGAATGGAACATCACGATTGACGTGATGCGCGACCTGGGGCTTGCCTTTGCGGCCGCCTGTCTGGGCATCTACGTGCTGCTGGTTTATGAAACGAAGAGCTACCTCATGCCGCTGATCCTGATGATCTCGATCCCGCTGACGATCATAGGGATCATACCGGGCTTCTGGCTGCTAAACGCGTTGACGGCGGAGACAGTCGGTTCTTGGCAAAACCCAGTATTCTTCACAGCCACAGCGATGATCGGGATGATCGCTTTGTCCGGAATCGCGGTACGAAACGCGATCCTGCTGATCGATTTCGTTCACAAGGCCACGGGCGACGGACAGTCACTCAAAGAAGCACTACTGGCCAGTGGTGCCGTTCGGTTGCGCCCGATATTCCTGACCGCGGGCACGGCTATGCTCGCCGCCTGTCCAATCACGCTCGACCCAATCTTCAGCGGCCTGGCCTGGGCACTGATCTTCGGTTTGTTCGTGTCAACCGTCTTCACACTGGTCGTTATTCCGGTGGTCTATTACATGGCCTACAATCGGTAGGCGCCGTGCCTCTGGGCTGTCTTGCAGGCTTTGTCGGTGGGCTGATCGGTACTTAGCCCACCGGACTACAGCGTTGTTCGTTTTGATGTAGCGTCACCCCTTGTGGGGACGAACGAATCGCCGCCATCTACTACGCACGCCAGTTGCCAGCGCGCAACAAGCCGGCGCCTGTCTGCGATGGGCTTGCTAGTAGATGCCACCTGTCGGACACGTGCACACGCGCACCGCGGTGAGTCTGGCCGGCCGATAGATTGAAGACGGCGGCACCGAGCGACAGTCCCTGCGTTGCACTATCACTTCATCTCACCAGGCTGATGGAAGGCCGCATGGATCCGTGTACGCGGTTTATGTTGCATCGAGGAAGGAGCTGGCGAGGCTCCGGGGCGGTCCATAGGAATTCCTTGTAGTCAGACCCCGTTGGTCGGATATCGATCAGCGGACATGTTATGGGACCTTCGTACAGTAGGACTGCATGTACAAGTTCTATACCATCCAAGTCGATAGCTAACTGGTTTAACAGAGGCGTAACCAAGATGTCCCGACCACGTGTCGGCTTTTCGCTTATCGAGCTTGTAGTCGTCGTTGCCATCAAGGGAGTGAGCCAGTGCTAAACGGTCAGCCACCTTCGATGGCGAGAGCCAGGAACCCTGTCCGAGGACACGGTTTCACGCTGGTGGAACTCATCGTGAGCCTGACCGTCATGGGCATACTAACAGTGGGTCTTGCTTCAGCCATTATGCTCGCCTCGCATGCTATTCCGGAACCGAGAAGCCCGTTGAACGCTACCATCGACGCGTCTGTGGTCGTGCAAGATATTGCTGGCGAGTTGTTTTGTGCTACCTCATTCAGCGAACGGACGGCAACAAGCATCGAGTTTACCGTCCACGACCGAGACAACGACGACGTTCAGGAGACCATCAGATACGAATGGAGCGGCACGTTGGGCGACCCGCTTACCCGGCAGTATAACGGTGGGACCGTCATAGAAATCGCGGAGGACATGCACGAATTCCAACTCAACTACGACCTGAGAACAATCAGCCGAGAGGAGCCACCCACCGAGAACGAGAGCAGCGAAACACTCCTAATCAGCCACGATGCCTCGGGCGGCACGCTGCAGGAGCTGAAGATTCAAAACAACCGTTCGTGCGGCGAATACTTCCAACCGTCACTTCCAGCGGACGCAGTTGCTTGGAAGATTACACTTGTTAAGTTCATGGCCAAGGTGGATGGCTCAGTCGACGGGGAAACGTTGGTCCAAATCCGCCCGCCCGACTGGACGAAACGTCATCGACTCTCGTAGCGACTGGTACATAAATCGGGGGCAGGTCATATGAGTCGGCTCTGACGGACGACTGGCTGTTGCAGGATTTTGTGTTCACAACACTATCAGGGCTGTCCCCCTCAAGCGAAGAGCATGTCCGGTTAATCGTTGAAATTTGAAGAGAGGGGTTCCTGCTGGGAAAATCCCAGTGCGAAAATCTTCTAAAAGAAGGAGGAACCCCGATGAAGAAGTGTAAGACAAAAACAGGCTCACGCA
>Ga0307432_1000180_pt1 | contig 52437 bp, 51 predicted proteins | sample SalMarWE160150MG_FD_202158 | JGI IMG/M metagenome (GOLD analysis project Ga0307432, IMG submission 202158) | Salt marsh sediment microbial communities from the Plum Island Ecosystem LTER, Massachusetts, United States - WE1603-150 | ecosystem: Environmental > Aquatic > Marine > Intertidal zone >...
ATCTCGTCGTCTAATGTTTGTACACCCAGTTCCACTCTGGTGGTGCCAAATTCAAGCATCCGCTTTATCTCTTCATCCTGGCAGAAGTCTGGTCTGGTTTCGATGCACAATCCTACGCAGCGATGTTTAGCAGTCTCGTTTAATTTCTGTGCTTCTTTCATGTCGGCTGAGGAAACACCATTTAAGCCATCATAGCAATCCTTGATGAATTGGTATTGGTAATCCAGAGGGTAAGCTAAAAAGGTACCCCCCATGATGATTAATTCTATTTTATCCAATGCGTGTCCCATCTCGGTCAGGGTATTTAGCCTATATTCCACTTGTTTTCTAGCATCAAAGTTACATTTTCGGCCGCGGAGTACTGCCGGGGATTCTGCGGTGTAACTCTTCGGAGCGTAGGCAGAGCTTGGGCAATAAACGCAGTTGCCAGGGCAAGGAAAGGGCTTTGCCATGACTGCCACCGGCGTTACTCCAGAGATAGTGCGAGATACCTTTTTTATCAAGGTCTTAATCATTTTTTGTTTCCGTTATTTCTTTTACAAAGCCTTCAGATTTAACAAAGTTGATAAAAACTTCCAGTAACTTGGGGTCGAATTGCGTGCCGGCGTTGCGTTCTAACTCTTCGATAGCCTGTTCAAGTGATAGAGGGCCACGATATGGGCGTACTGAGGTCATCGCGGAAAATGAATCAGCTATAGCCAGGATGCGGGCTTCCAGGGGGATTTCGTCGCCCTTGAGCCCTTCAGGATAACCGCTGCCATCGTAGTGCTCATGGTGGTAAAGGATAGCGGGAATGCAAGGAACTAAACCAGGCACGCTGCCTACAATGCTAGCACCGAGTTTGCTGTGGGCCTTAATTATTCGCCAGTCGTCTTCAGTGAACTCGCCCTTTTTGTTAAGTATGTCATCGGTGATGCCAATTTTACCAACGTCGTGGAGTGAAGCAGCAGCGCTTATTTTAGTTATCTCGTCACTGGGTAACTCAAGGGCTTTGGCTAAAGCTACAGCATAGTAGTTAACTTTTCGTGAATGTCCATAGGTATAATGGTCTCTAGCCTCTACTACCGAGGTTAAGGCGTAAATAGCGTTTAGGCTTATGCCCACAGTCTCCTGTCTTACCATGGTTGGTGGTTGAGCCGGGCTTTTGGAATGGATGTAGCTCTGGTTTCCGCCTTTGGTCTTGGCGTAATACAAAGCGGCATCGGCTGTCTCCATAAGGGTAGTAAATGTTGTTCCGTTAAAGGGATAATGGATTAGACCAATGCTGCAAGTCAAGGTGATATTCAGGGCTTTCATTTCAGAAGCGATTTCTTTTCGAGTCCGCTCCGCTACCATATAAGCATCATCGATACTCGTCTCTGGCAAAATGATGGTAAACTCGTCTCCGCCGTAACGAAAGGCCTGGTCAGCGCTCCTGATGCTATTCCTCATAATTTCGCCTATTTGTCTTAAAAGCCTATCACCTGCGAGATGTCCATAAATATCGTTATATGCCTTGAAAGAATCGAGGTCAAGGATAAACATGGAGAAAATGCCACCATAACGAGAATGCCGGGCGATTTCGTCTTCGAGTCTTTCCTCAAAGTGACGTCGATTGAATAATCCGGTGAGGTCATCAATGCGAGCCTTTTGTTCTGCTTGGGTGTAAAGTCGGGAATTCTCGATGGGTGCAGCAATTTGTGACGCAAGTTGTTCCAGGAGTTGTAGCTGTTTCGCACTATAAGCATTGGGATGGAGACTGGCGACGATCAAGGTGCCAATACCCTTGCCTGTTACTAATAGTGGCGAGTAAACAACGGAGTGAATCCCTCCATTAACCAGGTTCTCTTCAGTCCAAAACATTCGCTGTTGTCCAAGGTCGGGCTGATACAGGCTCTTTCCATGTTTTAGCACCCATTGTGTGCCTGTTCCTTCCAGTGGTATCCTTTGCCCTGTTTGCCATGGTGAAGAGATAGTGCCTGATAATGCTGAAAAGCAAAGTTGTTCACTTTCAACCAGGGTGATTGCTGCCCAATCAATACTAATGATCTCCTTTAACTGCTGGGAGAAACCTTCAAATATCTCCTTAATATCCATGCTTGAGATTACGATGTTGGTTAAACGGTTAATGCTACTTAGCTCCTTCTCTCTTTCTTTCAATTGTTCATAAATAGATTGTCTTTCCATAATGGCAGTGATGCGGGAGGCAACAGACTCAATTATTTCAATATCTTCAACAGTGTAAAACTTACCGTTTCGTTTCTCGCCCATTGCAAGGATAGCAATAAACTCATCTTGGTTCATCAGAGGGAAGAGCATCTCTACCTCTGCCAGTTGAATATCCTCATGTTCCTTCTCGTTCATAGTGTCTAACTTAACAAGGTCTGCTCTGGATACAAAACGAGCTTCTTGCTTTAGCCAGTTCGCAATGGTGCCGTCCTGTTTCAAGTTCAATTTTTGTATCGGGTTATCTTTCACTGGAGGGTAGCTGAATGTGGCGGTGAAATCGCCTCCTTCAGATTTAGGTAGAAGCAAACAAGCTCGGCGGCACTCTACAGATTGACAAAGCAGGGATATCAGGTTGCTTCCTAATTCCTCTAGAGTAGAAACAGTGTCTGCTTTACTGGTGAGATTGAACAACTGCTGGCGGTAACCGTATTTTTCTCCTGTCAGGGTTTGTTCTACTCCCGGCCGGAGAATGGTAAGCATCCAGTAGGCAAACATAGCAACCCAAGCTGCAGCCGCTATGGCTGCTACTATAGTGGTGACGGTGATATTAAAGTCAAGAATGAGATGGAGCAGGAAGAATAGAAGGAAGTATGCTGCTACAGCGCCAAAGGTCATGATTATCCATACTAACCCGCGGCGCAAGGCAACCTTGATATCCAGCAATTGGCGTGTTACCACTGCATAGGTAAGGATGCCAGCCATGGCGAAGTTGCCAATATAGAAGATAGGATACCCCCTCCCAGCGGGAGTGAATCCCACAACAAAAGAGGTGAATAGAACAGCAAGGCCAGCAAATAGGTAGTCCATCTGATTGCGCTCCCGTGGGTCGGCTAGAATCGTCTGTCTCCGTGCCAGTAGATAAATATCCCTGCCAAGCAGGACAGCAATGATAACGAATAGGGCAATAAACCAGGTGCCATAGTCAGCGGAGACGCTAATCTCGGTAAATGTGACACCCTTCGGAAAGCCCAGCGCTGCCAGAGCAATAGTGCCGGCTAAGATGACATAAGCATAGGGTATCCTGTCTTGAGCTTGATAAAGGGAGCGCAAGAAGTAATGAAGCTGGATTGCCATCAACATTCCCAAACAGATGGCGATTTTGGCAAGAAGCAATTCATTTTGAATGAGAATATTGCTGTAAAGCAGGAAGCTGCTCAAGCTCCATAGCATGGCGGTGACGAGATAAGCAAAGAAAAGCTTTTGCCGCCTCTGCCATGGTCGGCTGTCCAGCAAGATAACCAATAGTGGGATAAAGACAATCGCGGTAATTAACGAGATCAGCGCGTAATTATTCATCCCAAAGCAATTATTAACATAAGTTCTAAGGCTGTCAAGAAGGACTAAGGTAAGCCTCAAGATATGTTGCTTGGTGGTGCATCAGGCGGTGTGTTGGATTTATTTTATCGCTTGATCATGCAGAAGGTGATAACTACTACATCCAGGAAGGCAAGTATTCCGATGATAGCCCATACCCACAAAGGTGTTGGTGGTGTTGCTGGTGTTGGTTCAGGCGCAGTCATTACCGTAAAGACACCCAGAGCTGGCTCACTAAGCGTAGGCTCAATACCCCTTACCTGCCAATAATAAGTGGTGTTCCAATCTAGACTTCCTTTATATTGGTAGGTTGAAGTGGACACTTTTTCGTTTACTATCACCAGTGTTAAAGCATCGTCGTTGGCGAGGGTAAACTCATATTCAGTGGTGGGAGGGAATCCTTCCCAGGAGAAGGTTGGTGAACGTCGCACGTTTTTGCTGCCGATGTCAGGAACAAGCAATATAGGGGCAAGATACACCTCTCCTTCCCGTGCAGAACACTCCTTCACGGTGAATTTCATTGTTGGTGACCACCGGCTGCGAATGCGTTCCCCTTCAGTACTTTCACAACTTCTTACTTTCCAGAAATAAGTTTCACCACAAACGAACTGAACTGCGCTTGACGATGGACACCAGGCGGGAGAGCATGGGGCGTCGGGAATTATATTTCCTTCCTGATGTATTATGGCGGTGAAGTCTTCATCGAGAGCTATCCACAGGTCATATTTTTCAGTGGAAGGTAGCATTCGCCAGCGAAAACAAAAATCCTCTGCCCGGCAGGTACATTTTTCACAGGGCAGTGATTCTTTCAGCGCTGGCGTGTTTGGCCAGGGAGTTTCAAGCACAAAAGCGTCAGTGTAAACCCATAAACAGCCTTTATCCTTGGAAAAGTCATAATTTTCTCTATCGATAGCCCACAACTCGACATCTTCGTTGCTAATCGCCTTTAATGACCTTGACTTGAATGTAACGTTAGGCTCTAACCCGGTCTCGATGTAATCCCAATCAGTTACTCGTATCGTTTCTAGATGAGGGGTGAGGGTACGCGCAACGCCGTCACTGTGGGCTCCATAAAGGACTTCGTCTATTTGAGCCAGTCCATGAAAGCCGCCCATGCCTGGCGGTGTATTCATTTCTTTCCATGATGTGCTTGCGCCAATGGCCCAGCGATAGATGTCGCTCGAACCAGCAGCGCTGGCGGCATAAATAAATTTGTTGCTATTAAACTCGTCATCCACGGTGAGCTGAATTTCGCCTGGCTCTGGTAAAGACTCGGTGACATTAAACATTTCCCCGCCATCGCTGGAATAGGCTATCCTGCTTTTACCCCCATTTTCAGAAACAAATACATAATTCGTGCCATAAGCAAACACAGCAGAGCCAGAATCAAGCCCGGTGTCTATGTCCCTTTCCCATTCCCAGATGCCTTCCCACAGTGTCTCATTCCAACTGCACTTGTTTAATACATCATCATCCAGGATGTACAGTAATTTATCGCTCACCACAGCCAAATCGGTGACATCGGGGCACTCCCAGACTTTCTCCCAGCTCTGCCCTTCATTCTCAGAATACTTCACATTATCGGTCTCGGGCACAGCGAAGTAAATTTGCTCCTTTTCCTCCCACTCGGGAGTGGGCCTCAGAATTATATTGTCCTCACCGTCAAGGCAAAGCACTCTCTGCCAGCGTGGGGTTTTCTTTTTAGTTTCGTTGGTCCGCCATATACTATCAGAACTAGGGGTCTGGTTATTTATCGACGCTAAATAAAGAATATCGTTATCGGCTGAGAAGGCATAATCACAAAGGAAGGTCATTTCGGTATCTATCAGGCCGAGCTGGTTCCAGGTATCGCCACCATCAAAGCTCACCGAGAAGGCACTCTCATTACCACTGGTAGCAGCATAAACCTTGCTGCCAGTAGCCGCTGCGAATTGAACTAAGGCAACACCCCCCCCCGTGGGAGGCTTGGATGCCTCTGTGGGTGTGGGTTTCGAGATAGGCATATCCATGCTGATAACATTATTGCGATAGACTAGAACGATGGGGCAACCATGATCAGATGTCCCATTAAGCAACCCGACGACAACCTTGCCGGAATCTATGGTTCCCTGATAGGAGATGCTCGCCAGATAGGGATTGCCGGTGATTTGCCGGGCAACCTTGTCAACCTGACCGTTCTTTACTCTGTAGATAACGCCACCTGTAGTTGTGTTAGTGTTGTCCACATAGACCCAGGCGTAGCGAAAGTTCCTGCTGTTCTCATAGTCCGTGGGCAGGGCAAGTCCTGCCGCCGCACCTTTATAGGCAGCCCACAGGCCCCCATCAGCACCGGTTATCTCCACAGCAGGTTCAAAGTCACCCGCTCCGTTCCAGACCTTGGTGTTTCCCCACGTTCCTGACTGAAGATAGGTGTTAGTAGCACTGTGGCTTAACGCCAGTACCGTGTTATCGGCAAGCCAGCTCGGCGCGAATGCCACCTTGGTGACCGCTACGCTGTTATCACCGCTGTCGTCCCAGCCAGCATAGGCTGAGGCATCTACCCAGTGACCACTGGTTAGACCGCCAGTCACATAGCGGAATACCAGACCAGTTGGGCAAGCGCCAGTTGCGTTGGTTCCAACACCACCCAGCGCGATGTTGCGATTGCCATCGCTATCCTCATTGGAGATCTTCATGTCGAAAGTGCAGTTGAGGGTAGCACCGCCCTCGCTTATGACCCCGGTCCACGCGAAGTTATCGCCACCATCATTGGAAATGACCACTGCCTGTGTGTCATCGCAGTAATCGGAAGGAAGACCAGGCGTGGCAGTGCCGTTATCATCAACCAGTGCCACGGCGACGAAGTCCGAGTCATCCTGAGCACAAGCAACATAGTTAAAGGTGACATTCTCAGCGAATGTCTCGTTGACCGTGTCTTTAAACTCGTCTGGCAAATCGTCGGCATCCCAGACATTCTCAGCCCTGTCCTGCCAAGTAGCACCGCCATCCTTAGACTTCCACAGGTGTGGTTGGCCATATGTACCGATGGCATAGATCGTGCTAGTATTAGCGGCGCTCACAGCATACCCGGTAATATCTGAGCCTGGGAGAACCGTCCCATTTTCTTCACTGGGAGTGGCAACAACGGACCACTCTAGCCTGTCTGGATTGGCTGAAATCGGCTGGCTGTCAACCAGTGGGAAAAAGCTCAGAAGCAGAAAAACCCCAAGCAGCCCTGATAATATCTTTATACATTTAATTCTATTCATTAGTGCTCATTATTAAACAAGAGGTCGAGGTTTGGCAATACCCCCATGGTACCCGCTTGCATTGTAAGCTAAACCGTTGACTATTTTACTGCCTTTCTATATCATTTTAGGTACATTAGTCAGGTATTTTAAGAAAAGTGATTATGGAATAATGACTAAATTCCTATTTACTACCTTGCTATATCATTTTAGTATTACAGTAGCTAGGTATTTTAGAAAAGGGGATTGAGGTAATAATGACCAAATTCCTATTACCAAAATACCAAAGGAGGTGATAAGTTGGCAGTAGAAGAAGATAATGAAGAGATGGAAGAGACAGAAGAGATAAAAGAGACAGAAACGACAGAGAAGAGGAGTATAGGCGATGTTGTAAAGGAGGTAGCAAGTACGACCGATGGTTTACTGGGGGTGGGAGTAATGGACATGGAGGGTGTTCCTGTTGCGGTTGTCACGCCGCCCGGAGCAACACTCAATGCTGAATTAGCGGCAGCCCAGTTGGCTGTGGTGGTGCGCCTGTGTAGTTTGACTGCTGATAAGCTAAAGCTCGGCGATTTTGATGAAAATTTGATCACCACCGCTTCAAGGTATATTTTGACTAAGGCTCTCACTCCCGACTTCTATTTGGCAATGATTTTATCCAAGGAGTCCACTACTCTTGGCATGGCGCGTCTGGTGGCCAGGGAGCATGCTGCCCAGGTATCTCAAGCGTTGCCTAGATTTGAATAATGGCTGATTTATCTAGATTTGCCTGGGGGAAGAAGAAGGAGAGTGAGCCGAAGGAGAAGGATGAAATGAAGGAAAAGGGAGCAACAGGAAACTTGAACAGCATATTGGAGGAGATGGCGGGGCAAGTTGACGGGTTATTATGTATCGCAGTGGCAGGTAGTGACGGGGTTGCCATTTCCAGCTATGTGCCTCCCGGTTCTATGCTTACCGCAGAGTTAGCTGCAGCTCAACTAGCGACGATATTCAGGATAGCGCGAACAAGCTCAGATAAGCTAAAGGCTGGTGAATTTGAGGATAACTTGTTGACTTCAACTGCAGGGCAGATTTTAATCAGACCGCTGGGTCAAGAATCCTATTTAGCCATGGTGACTACCAGGGATGCCCCGTTGGGCATAGTGCGATTGGTGGTTAAGAGCTATGCTAGCAAAGTGGAACAAGCCCTGGGTAAAGTCAGCTAAAGATAAATCACCGGTCAATATCAAGTTGTCTCAGGTTAGTTTTGATATTTTAGTCATTGTTTCTTAGAATATAGTTAACTATGAAGATACAGCGGAGGAACAAGAATAAGAAAGAAGACCAGCTAAAGGGTGCTGCGCATCCTGAGGTTGAATCTGAGAATGACCTGCAAGATGTTGAGGGACAGTTTATCAGGAAGCTCAAGGCGCTGGGTTATAAAGTTGAGCGCCATGTTACCCTTCAAGGTAAGTTTAGAACTGAATATACCTTCGATCTGTTAGCTCGCAAGAATAATGGACTTATATCCTATGTCACCGCTATAGCTATCATTAAGCATGATAATGGTCAGCCGATAGGGTTAACCGAAGTTTTCGAATTTGATGACAAATGTTACAACTGCGACATTTGGGACAAAGTCCTCATTGCCCTTCCCGGGCTTGATTCTGTAGGAGCTCAATTTGCCCATGGGCAGCAAATAAAGGTTCTGTCTGAAGAAAACATTAAGGAATTTTTGGCCTTATCCGTTGCCAAACAGGAAAGGAGAACTGTGGTGGTGGGATTTGACTCCAAGGAGCAATTACTGTCCTCTCTTACTGAGTTGGGATACACAATTGAACAGGACAGTAAGTTGAAAGGGAGATCCGGTGCTGAATATACCTTTGATATTTTGGCCAGAGAAGATGACGGGTTTATTCCACACCGATTAGCTATAGACGTGCTAACCGGGGGGCGAGTGGACCTGGAAGAAATGTCTTTATTTGATAAGAAGGCCTATGATGCTGAAATCCAGCAAAAGGTTTTGTTCATTTCGGGCGAGCTTACTGCTGAGGCTGCGGAGTTCGCTCAGCAGCAAAAGATCAATGTTGTCAGGCTTGGTAGCCCAAGCAAAGAAATATCTATAGGTGAGGAAGTTGCTGAAGAAGAGGAAGTGCCTGTTGAGGAGGTAGCTGCCAAGGAAGAAGGCGTTAAACAAGAAGAAGTGGCTGCTGAGGGAGTGGCTGCCAGGGAGGAGACTCGCCGACAGGATATGTCTGCCATTGAAAGTGCTCTTTCGGAGATATTAACCAAAGCACCCGAACCGAAAGCAGAGGTGAAACCGGAAGAGGCAAAGCCAAAAGCGAAGACGAAACTACTCAAAAAGGCAATCGCCCCTGAAGTATTGAAGTTGGTTCCTGAATCTACGGCAAGAAGATTTATGGCCATACCGTTGTCCGTTAGGGGCAATACTCTGGAAATGGCGATGGCAAATCCTGCGGATATATTTGCTCTTCAGATTCTAGAGCACCAGAGCAAGATGAGGGTAAAACCAGTGCTTGTTGAAGAAAAGGAAATTCAGGATGCTATTGACTTTAATTACAGAGGTTTTGGGCAAATTCAGGAGCAATTAGCCGGTATTCCTGAAGATATGGCTGGTGGTGAGGAAATGGACTTAGTCGCCGCTACTGCTGATGCTCCAGTAGCTAATGCTTTACACCTTATTATTGATGAAGCGGCTAAATCTAGAGCCTCCGATATTCATATTGAACCAGAGGAGGATAGATTGAGGGTGCGCTACCGTATTGATGGCGTCCTTCAGGACACCTTGTCCTTGCCTATAAGTATACATCCGGCACTGACCTCTCGAATCAAAATAATGAGTGATATGAACATCGCCGACCATATCCGTCCCCAGGACGGTCAATTCACCATTGAAGCTAGTGGTAGACCTATCGATGTTCGTGTTGCTACTTGTCCCACAGTTCACGGTGAAGGGACTGTGTTGCGACTTCTGGATAAGACATTGGCTGCGCGTGAGTTAGCTGGATTGGGTTTTCTCCCTGAAACTCTGGAAAGGTATCAGGAGATGCTCAGAGTTCCCTTCGGAATGATTGTAGCTAGCGGACCTACCGGCGCTGGGAAAACTACTACGCTTTATGCTTCCATCAATCAGTTAGATAAGGTGTCTCGGAAGATCATCACTATTGAAGACCCTGTGGAATATCGCTTTCCAAATATAAATCAAATTCAGGTTAACCCCAAGGCTGGACTTACCTTTGGCAGCGGGCTGCGGTCTATATTGCGTCTTGACCCTGATATTATATTGGTCGGCGAGATACGAGATGCCGAAACAGCCAGAATAGCTGTTCAATCTGCCTTGACAGGGCACCTGGTTCTCTCTTCCCTGCATGCCAATGATGCTGTGGGCGTTGTTTATCGTCTGCTCGACCTTGGTATAGAGCCGTTCCTCGTGGCTTCAGCACTTATTGGCACGGTAGCTCAGCGTATGTTGCGGCGTGTTTGCCCCGATTGTGGCCATTACATCAAGGTCTCAAAACTGGAGCAGGTGGCTTATGAAAGAGAAATTGGGGAACATAGGGAGGAATTCCTCTATGGTAGTGGTTGTGAACCGTGTGCTTATTCAGGATATCGAGGCAGGGTGGGAATGTTTGAGGTGCTTCATATGAGCGATGCACTGAGGATGATGATATTGAGAAACGCCAGTACCGTTGAATTTCGGGAACAGGCGTACAAGGAAGGCATGGTTCCTCTAATTAAAGATGGTATGCTCAAGGTGAAAGAAGGCATAACTACTCCATCTGAGGTATTACGTAATGCCTATAGCATAGAAGAGTAAACGCAGGTCATATGAGGTAACGGTGAAGGAGGTTCTATGGATTTTGAGTATCTAGCGTATACCAAAGAGAGACAATTACTCAAAGGTAAAGTCAGCGCTGTTTCGGAGGAGGGGGCCATCAATGCGCTTAATTATAGTGATTTGCGGGTGGTGAGCTTGAAGATAGTTACTCCATTTTTCAATTTCGGGCGGTTGACCGATGCCTTTACGACGATAAAGCCCAAAGAGGTGGTAATGTTTTCCAAGCAGCTAGCCTTGCTTCTCGAATCTGGAACTGACGTCGTCGCCGCTCTCGAGCTATTACAAGGCCAAATCTCCAATCGCGCCTTGCAGACGATGGTGAAGGAGGTAATCATCGCCGTTCGCGGTGGTGCCAAGCTATCCCAGGCGATGGCAAGATATCCCAAGGCTTTCTCCAGGCTCTATTGCCGCACTGTTGCTATCGGTGAAGAGACTGGTAACCTGGAACAGGTGTTGAGGCAAATGGCTGATTATATTGAAAAGGAAGCCCTCGCTGCCAAAAAGGTAAAAAGCGCCATGATTTATCCCATAATAGTGGTGCTATTGGTGATCATGGTTATTGCCATAATGGTCTTCTTTGTTATGCCTAATTTCATGGGTCTTTATGGGGCACTTGGTGCCCAACTGCCTTTGGCGACCAGAGCTCTTCTCGCCGTAACTGGTTTCCTGTTAAGTTACTGGTGGGCAATTCTGCTTGCCGTACTCGGTGTCGCCGCTGGTCTTTATGCCTATATCAAGACGCCTGTGGGCAGGTATTGGTGGGATTCGCTTAAACTCAAGATGCCTCTTCTCGGTCCTGTTACTCTGTTCAGCGAGCTTTCACGGTATGCTAACACTGTAGCCACTTTGTTTCGTGCTGGTGTCCCGTTGCCTGAGATAATGACTCTGGCTATTGATAACGCTGAAAATAAGGTGATTGTTAACGCACTGACCACTGTGCGTGATGAAATGCTTAAAGGGCAAGGGCTATCACGCCCTATGTCTCGAAATCCCATCTTTCCTGCCCTTTTAGTGCAGATGGCTGCTGTGGGTGAAGGAACCGGTAACCTCGATGCCACCATGGACACCGTGGCGCAGAGTTACGAAATGGAAGCCAATGACCGTACTGATGCTCTTATCGCTGCCATTACACCAGTCACCACCATAATTATGGGGGCTATAGTAGGCTTCATCGCCCTGGCTCTCGTCTCTGCTATGTATGGTGTTTTCGGGCAGATAAGTTAAATAGCATTGCTGCACTACAAAAGAGCAGTCAGCGCTCAGCGGTCCGTAATCAGCATATAAAAATCCCTCTAAATCCCCCTTTAGAAAAGGGGGAGTAGAGGGGATTTGACCATTTGAAAAAGCAAAACTCAAAAAGCAAAGGGCAAAATGGAAAAAGCAGTCAGCAATCAGCGGTCAGCAGTCAGCTAATTGCTGAAGGATGATACCTGAAAACTGATAGCTACTAGATTGAGCTTTGAATTTGGATATTGGAATTTGTTTAGGATTTAGTGCTTTGAGCTTAGGATTTCCCAGTGGGATGTCAGATTGCTTCGTCGCTGCTTCGCAATGGCAAAGGAGTAGCGCATGAGGCTAAAGCCTGACACACTATTAATTTGCTTTTGTGTGCTAAAAAGATTAGCATGAGCAGGAGTTTGAGAATGGAACGCAACCGGCTACTTGAACGCATTACTTTAAGTCCTAAAGTTATGGCTGGGAAACCTGTCATTAGAGGCACACGCCTGACAGTAGAGTACGTTTTGAACTTATTAGCCCATGGTGCAACCTGTGATGAAATTCTTCAGGAGTACGAAGGATTGACGAAGGAAGACATTTTAGCTTGCTTGCTCTACGCTTCCGAAGTTTTAAAAAGCACAACATTTATGCCTTTAGCACAGGCGGTTTAGCGTGCGGTTTCTTGTAGACGAGTGTACCGGTCCTGCGGTCGCTAAATGGCTACAGAGTTTACATCACGATGTGTTTTCTGTTTACGACGAGGCTCGCGGATTAGACGATGAAAGCATTATCAAGAAGGCCAATCTTGAGAACTACATTTTGATCACCAATGATAACGATTTCGGTGAACTTATATTCCGCAGGAGGAAATCCCACAAAGGGGTAATTCTTTTGCGATTGGAAGATGAACGAACTGAAAATAAAATTGCCGTACTACAGCGAGTATTAGAGTCACATTCCGATAAACTTCGCAGTAATTTTATAGTTGTGACCGAAAAATTTATCCGTATTGCTGACGATTATAAGAGTTCCTGAAGAGGGCAGATTTTTTACTACATGCTGCTCTTCCCTTTGTCAAACTAAGCTTACATAATGTAGCAAAGCCAATTGAGTCGGATAATTTGGTCTGTTATTGCTAGCCCCTTTTTACCCGTCATTGCGAGCCGGAGGCGTGGCAATCTCAGAGAAGCAAAACTCAAAAAGCAAAGGGCAAAATAAGGAGAGCAAAAATAATTCAAAAATCAAAAGTTGAAGTGCAAAGCGGGAAGGGATTCTTGCATTTTGAGTTGTAATTTTGCTATTTACCTTTGCTCTTTGGTATTTTAGTCTTGGTATTTTAGTACTAATAAGAAGCAGAATATTTCCCGTAGTGTAGTGCGAGGCTTTAGCCTCGTGCACGACCCTGAAGGGTCGCACTACGAGAACAAGGCGTGCCTGGCAATGACATGCCTGTTCGTCATTGCAGCCCCCTTTTACTGTCATTGCGAGCGTAGCGAAGCAATCTCCACCTGTTGTTACCTTGCACAGGATATAGCAAACTTGCAAACTTTTGGTCTTGGTATTTTAGTACTAACGTAATCGTGGAATCTCACCCCACTGGGATTGCTTCGGCACGTTGTGCCTCGCAATGACAAGAGGGGGGTGTGCCTCGCAATGACATGCCTGTTCGTCATTGCAGCCCCCTTTTACTGTCATTGCGAGAATAGCGAAGCAATCTCCCCTGTTGCTAGCTTGGGCGCAATATAGTAAACTTAGAGAACATAAAGGAGATGAGATGAGGTTAGTAAGCGGTCAAAAAGGGCAGACCTTAATCGAGGTGCTTATCGCCATAGCTATTTTGGGGATGATTGCCGCTCCTTTTCTCACTGCCCTGAGCACCAGCTCCAAAGGCATAATTATCGCCGATGAGAGAACCACGGCCGAGAGCCTTGTTCGAAGCGAGATGGAATATGTTAAGAACTGCAATTACACCTCCACCGGTTTCTCTTACGAGATTCCCCCCGAAGCAAATAACACGCCGTGGGGTGGGTTCCATGACCTTGATGACTATTATGCTGATGCTGGCTATTCTGTAAACGTGACCGGTGTGCCGATTGACCCTGATACCGGTGAGGCATTGTCTCCCGGTGACATATACATTCAGAATATAACGGTAAAGGTTTATCATGGGGATGAACTGGTGCTTACCACGAGCACTTATAAGGTAATGCAATGAAGTTGATACATAAGAACCAGAAGGGTTTGACACTTGTAGAGCTATTGCTAGCTGTGGCAATAGTTGCTGTCATTGCTGTTGCTGCCAACGGTGTCATCGTTCAACTGGTTCAGAGCAATCGTACCAGCAACCACATGGTTGCCGTCCGGCAGGTGCAGCAGGCTGGCTACCGTGTGAGTCAGGATTGTATTCAAGCTCAAGACATTACTAATTCTACCGTAAATGGAGGATTTCCATTGACCCTTAACTGGACTACCTGGGAAGGCGGCGAGTTTCATACAGTTGTTTACAACCTCACTCCCCCCTCGGGTGGAGTTTGCCAGCTTCAACGTAAGGAGACAGTGAATACGACCACGACAACGGCTGTCGTGGCTCAATATATAGAGCCGCCCAATTCTACTAGGTGTAGCTGGAATGCTACTGAAAAGGTGCTTACCTTTAATATAACTGCCAGGGTTGACCTGCAGACCGAGAGCCGAACATATGAAATTAAGCCGAGGGCTTCTGTTTGATGGTGAGAGACCTGGAATGTAAGTTGGAAGGGGGCGTAATGAAGATGGCGAAGTTGAGAAAGATGTTAACTCACCGGGGGAAAAATGAGTCGGGACAGGGTGCTCTGGCCATAGTCCTGATGTTGTTAATGCTGGGTGCTATAATTCTCACTCCGCTCCTTGTCTTCATGAATACCGGACTCAAAGCAGGGCAGGTTTATGAATCAAAAGTGCAGGAATTCTATGCCGCTGACGCTGGGGTAGAGGATGGCTTATGGCTGATAAAGTATGACCAGCTAGATGACAAATTCACTAGCCCCACCAGTTATGACCCCTATGACTATGATACAAACTACTCTTACTTGTTACCCAATGATATAAATAATGAGAATGTGACCGTTAATATAGCAAATGTCTGGGTTCCCACAGCAGACACCCCTGATGACCCGGGGAGCATCATTGAGAGTGGCAGGCTGATAGTAACTGGAAGTGGCATCACTCTTGATGGGGAGACGGGTTACCAGGTCAAGATAAGCTATTATTACCAGGACGATGACCCTCATGGAACAGTGCTGAACATACACGAGGTAGGGGTATGGCTGTCCGGTGGGTTTGACTATGTTGACTCTGGCTTGGGTAGCCTTGACAATTACACTTTCTCGCGTGTGTCTCACTGTGGCGGCAAGGCTATAGTCTGGGATGTGAATCAACTCTTCAACGATGTCCCCGATGCACCTTGCCCTGTGGTAAGAACTTTCGATTTCCAGTTTACAGGCCCAGCAGCCCAGAATCCTCAGGTCGTTTCCTGGATAACCGCAACTGGAGTTACTGCTGTTCCGCTTTCCTGGGATGCTGATGTTAAGCCTTACAAGATTGAGTCCACAGCGGGCGGCACCACTGCTGAAGCCTATGTCATCAAAAACGAGTTACGCTTGCAGGGCGAGGCTATACCGGGAGACTACTGCGCTGTGGGCGCCACCTTGATGACAGCGACCGGTGGGCCCATAAGTAATTCCCGCTATCGCGATGTGCTTTTCAGGGAGAGCAGTGCCACTGTCCAGAGTAGTGAGCCAGAAACCCCGGGCTATATTCCACCAAATGCCCACGTAAAGGCTGCTTTCCTTTACTGGTCAGGGTGGATAGAGGAGGCTCCTGTTGGGGGACTAGTAATATGGGGTGTTGAAGATTGCAGTGACTTTGTGACACCAATTATGGACTGGACTGCTGGTAGCGTCTGGGATACCTCCAGCGGGTGGTTCAGAGGGACTGCCTACAATAAACCTACCCCTGGAAGATACCTTACCATGAGTGAGAGCATAGACTTGAGCGCCTACGCAGGACAAACGCTTGAGGTTTTCTGGCAGCAGGATGAAGATGGATGGCTAGAAGACACAGATCGTCTTTACTTTGCCTTTTCCGCCGATGGTGGCAGTACCTGGTGTGACGATATTGAAGCCTTTCGCAATGATAACCCGGGAAGTCCTTTTACCTACACTATTCCAGATGCGTATCTGACCAATAACTTCAAGATGAGGTTTCACCTGGATGGCTTTAATGAACGGGGCTGGTTGTCGGGGACAGAATACTGCTATATAGATAATATTGGAATCTCTGTGGCGCAGCCACTTGTGGAAGATGCCAAGGTCAATCGGGTTTTGTTTAACGATATCCCAATAACCGCTAATGTTAGTGATTGTCAAGTGGCGCTAACCACAGACTCCGGGGCGCAAGGCTCTTGGTCCTATTCATGCTTTGAAGATGTCACTAACCTGGAACTCGGAGAAGGCTCTGTTGTTAAAGAGCTCATTGAGGAGGAAATGAGTTCCAGTGGCAGTGGTAGCCTAACCTTTACCCTGGGCCATGTGCTTGAAGGTGACTCTTACAGCCTGTATCCCTCTGGGTCGACTGACTATCCTCTGGCTACTCCGGCTTTATCAACAGCGACGAAATACCAATGGACTTATGCCGGCTGGTCGTTGATAGTTATCTACTCCAGCCCGGGGACCAGAGGGCACCAGCTCTACCTATTTGATGATTTTCATTATGTCGGCCAGCATCAGACTCTGGATTTTCCCATCAGCGGCTTCCTGGCCCCCGACGACACATCAGGCAGTCACCTGACCTATTTCGTTGGCGAAGGCGATGATCACTACACGGGTGATTACATAGAAATAAACGGGAATTCGCTAAGTGGTCCCGATAACCCTTGGAACAATATTTTTAATTCCTATTCCAACACTATACCTGACTCAACCTTTAAGTCCGGGATAGACATCGATACCTTTGATATGTCAGCGTATATAGACCCCGACAGTACTTCATCTGATGTAGAACTGGGGACTGGCGTCGAAATCTATAATTTAATCTATATCATCCTCTCTTTCCGCAGCGACATTACCACCGGCGGCACTGTCAGCTACCTGATTCGATAATGAGGCTGATACACCTGCGAAGCCAAGCGAGACAGCTTTGAGCAGATTGTTTAGTCCCTCCCCCTTCCCTTAATCCTCTCATCAAGCGGCACACCGCGCCCCATGCGATGGCAAGAACAAGGCGTGCCTGGCAATGAGAGAAGGGCATGAGATTGCTTCGTCGCCGCCGCTCCTCGCAATGACAAAAGGGATGCGTCATTGCCAGCCTTTTTTTATTGTCATTGCGAGCGTAGCGCGGCAATCTCAGGAAAAGCAAAACTCAAAGATCAAAGGGCAAAATGACAGAGCAAAGTTTGGAGATGTAGTGCGAGGCTTTAGCCTCGTGCACGACCCTGAAGGGTCGCACTACAAATCAGCGGTCAGCAGTCAGCCAATGACTGAAGGCTGATAACTGAAAACTGATAGCTACTAAACTGGGGATTGCGGAGCTTGTTCCGAATGAAATGAGGAATCTGTTGCTCCGAGTTTGCTTCGGCTACGCCTCGCAACCGCCGCCGCTCCTCGCAATGACAATGGGGAACTCAAAATAACAGAAGAGGAAGAAAATTGGTAGACTTGCCTGTGCTTCAGCAAATCTACAAAAATTATAAGCTAAGGGCTTCTTTCAGTCGCCTATCGAGTTCTTTTTGAATAGCAGGGCTGACTTTACCAAGACGGCGAATAATCTTGGTTTTTTCAATAGTTAAGAGTTTCTTCATCTTGAATACCGAAGCCTTCTTTAGACCAGTTTGGGGAAAGTCAGAGTGGTTTGGTGCTAGCAGAAAATCGGCCATAGGCAATTCTCCGGACGGCACTATAGAGGAAATAAAGGCAATAACGATATCAGATTCCTGTGGGTCGGGAGAGACTATAACCGCGGGTCGTAGTTTTTCAGCAGCCAAGTCAGTAAAAGGAAAGGGAACGAGCACAATATCACCGCGCTTAAGGTGAGTTCCTGATGGGTTAGTCAACCCGTTCCCCATCTTCAATAGTATAAACATCCTCGCCGATGTGGCTGAGGAAAGTGTAGCTGCCGGCATGTTCGGCTACTTCAGCAATAAGGGAAGAGGACAAATCGTCAGCTACAATGATGATTTCAACCGTTTGTCGTTCGGGAATGTCTAATTTTTGCAACGGTTTGAGAACTCCATTTTCATAAATTGCTTGAATTGTGGATGACATTATCACCTCTAGTGTGAGAATAGCAAAAGGAAATAAAAAAAACAAGAACAACGAGTGAGTAAACGAGATGCCTTCCCTATGTTGAACTAAGCTTGTATAATCCAGCAAAGCCAATTGGCAAAAATGTAACAGTTAAAACTCAAATAGGTAAACGTAGGATTGCTTGTGACATAATGTAAGGGAGCGAAATGAAAACCTATGTTTTTAGAGTGGTGGTTGAACCTGACGAAGAACGCTGGTTTGCTTATTGTCCAATCCTTGAGGAAAAGGGTGGAGCTACCTGGGGATATACTAGAGAAGAGGCTTTAAGGAACATAAAAGAGGTAATTGAAATGACCATTGAAGGCCTCATCGAGCGTGGAGAACCAATTCCTGAAGAGCCTGAGGGGGAGGTGAGAGTTTTCCCCGAACCTCTGGTGGCTGTCACCGTATGAACCGAATCGATTATTCAAAGCTCCGCTCTCTCAGCGCCAAGGAAATAATCTCGGCTTTAATTAGAGATGGCTTTTACCTTGAACGGCAGGCAGGTAGTCATCAGCAGTACGGTCACGAAGATGGAAGAAGAGTGACGGTTTCTTCCCATCATTCAAGTGATACCTTCTCCTTGAAGATCTTGAAAAGCAGGCTAAGTGGACATATGAAGACCTCAAGAGGTTGAAGCGCATAACATTTTAAGAAGTAATATGGTAAAAAGGCTGAATGGATAAGTATAGTATAAATGGTGAAGTGCGCTATGAGATATAGGGTCAATATTTAAAAACTGACGAAGGTTATGCTGTTTGGTGTCCTGGATTGCCCGGTTGCGGTCACAGGGAGAAGCAGAGGAAGAGGCACTGGAGAACATAAAGGATGCCATTCAGGCTTACTTGGAAACCGTTGAGGAGTTAAACAAAGATAAAGAACCCCGCTATGTGGAAGTAGGGTGAATATGCCCAAACTTCCCGGTGTAAACCACCAACAAGCCATCAAGGCTTTTGAAAAAGCAAAACTCAAAAATCAAACGGCAAAATGACAGAGCAAAGTTTAAAAATGTAGTGCGAGGCTTTAGCCTCGTGCACGACCCTGAAGGGTCGCACTACAAAAAGGGGGCGTGCCTGGCAATGACACTCCTCTCTGTCATTGCGAGCGGAGCGAAGCAATCCCGGCGGGGCATGAGTTTGCTTCGTCGTTACCACTCCTCGCAATGACGAAAGGGGGTGTGCCTTGCGATGACACGCGTTCTTCGTCACTACCAGACCCTTCGCTACCGCTCAGGGTGACAAAAGAGGCGTCATTGCGAGACTCTTTTTATCTGTCATTGCGAGCGAAGCGTGGCAATCTCAGCAAAAATCTCCTCTCCCTTGACGGGAGAGGATTAAGGTGAGGGTGAAATCCCTCCCTCTAACTCCCTCCCGCCATATTTGCCCGGGAGAATCCGTGGGGATTGTGGAGCTTGTTCCGAGTGAAGTGGGAAGGTTTTTGCATTTTGCGTTGTCATCTTGACCTTTTATGTTTGATTTTTGGTCATGATACTTTGGTACTGGCCTGATTCATGCGCCTGACCTTGAGATTGCTTCGGCACTCTGTGCCTCGCAATGACAAGGGGAGAGCGTGCCTCGTGATGACTGTCTTCTCTGTCATTGCGAGCCGAAGGCGTGGCAAATCTCGGCGAGGTATGGGATTACCTCATAATGACAAGGGAGGCTGAATGAAGCGGCTAGAAGTTGTTGTTCTCCCCCAAAAGTACTGCTAGGGGGTATTGCATAAATATATTGAAGGTTGCTAGTATTATCTACAATGAAGCTAAGTAAAACGGCGCAGTGGATTTTGAGCCTGGGCATACTGGTGGCGTTGCTGGTTGGGGTGGTGACCGTTTATAGCAGGCAGAGGGCAGTGCAAGGTGATTTGCAGAGCGAGTTGAACCAGCTTAATGAGAATTTTGCTAAATATACCGCGCAAAAAGGGGAACTGCAGGGAAGACTCAACAAGGCTCAGTCTGACCTTTCCAAACTGGATGAGAAATTTCAGCTTCCTACCGAGTCGGTGGAGATAACTGACGCTATATTTGAAGCTGCCGATGATTCTAATGCGGATATAGTCAAGATTAGCTCCTCGCTTCCCAAGGTGGGGAAGGCGGCAGGGGAAGGAACCGTTGCTTACGATAGCTTCGCGATAAGTATTCAAGCTGAAGGCACGGTGGTACAATTGCTTAAATTGTGCGAGAAATTAAGCGAAGCGTTCCCTGATAGTGTGATAAACAATGTGGCAATTGATGCAGGTAAGGAGGCGGGAGAAGCAAAGATTACCATGGGTTTGACTGTTTATTGTTATGAAGGTTCATAGGATTATGGGGGAAAATGGCTAGGGAACAGGCTAGTTTGTATATTGACGATGCGGCAATCTATGTGCTTCTTTCCCGAGGCAGACAGGTTCTAAAATGGGCTAGCTCGCCTCTGGAATCCGGGCTGGTGGTACAGGGGGCAATTCAGGATGAGGATGCTGTGGCGGCTAAGGTAGCTGAGTTATGGCAATCTGTAGAGATAAAGACAAGGAAGGTTATCGCCGGCATCAGCGGCATTGGTTACCTCTACCGTACAATTAGTATTCCTGAGTTATCCAAGGAGATGCTTCCTGAGGCGATAACGAGAGAGGCAAGTAGTGCTCTGGGCATTTCCATTCAGGATGTATACGTCTCCTGGCAAATCATCGGTTCTGTCCCCGGGGAGATAACCGCTTATGTAGCTGCTTTGCCGCGAAACTCGATGGATGCGCTGTTATCCACCTTGCACAAGGCAGGCTTGGATCCTTATCTTGCCGACCTGAAGCCACTGTGTCTTGCCAGGACAGCTACTGAGACCACAGCCATCATGGTTGATGTTCAGCCTGGTAGTTTCGACGTAGTCATACTGGTTGATAATATGCCTGAAGTGGTGCGCAGCTTGTCTTTACCAATGGAAGCCTCTTTGGAGGAGAATTTAGATACTATAACTGAAGAATTAGACCGTAGCGTTATTTTCTATAACTCGGCTCATATGGATAAACCCATTGCCCCCACTGTTCCCGTTTCAGTCTCTGGTGAACTTGCTGTGCGAGAAGATATCTGGGAACGCATTAGTGGTGGACAAAATCGTCCTGTTCAGGTGATGCCTTTGCCTGTGGCAGCTCCCGAGGGTTTCCCGTCAGCCGGGTATCTCACTAATATTGGGCTGGCTCTTAAGGAGGTGCTTGCTACCGAGAAAGGTGCCATAGCTTATTCTTTGATTGACTTCAATGCCGTTCCCGAGGTTTATCTTCCTAAACCTCGTAAGCTGGCTGATGTAGCGTTCGTGCCCACTATCGTTGCTGGTGTTGCTTTGATAGCTATATTTGGTTTCTTCGCTGGCTCCGTCTACATTCACAACAAGGGATTGCAAGCCCAGATGACAGCAGTAAACCAGAAGATGGCAGCACAACACGTTCGTGCTGAGGATATAATTGACCTTAATCAACAAGTTACTTCAGTGGAAGCGGTCAGGGATGCCCTTGTTGTTGACCTCGATGCTTTCAAAGCTGATAGGGATAAAATTAATGGTGACCTGGCGGAAGCAAATAGTTGTTTGCCTGGAGACGTGGAGTTGGGGAAAATGAGCATTACCAAGAGGGGGGGGGGGGCAGCGACGTACACCCTGGTAGTCGAAGCTTACGCTGACAACGAGAATCATATTCTCAGGTATGGTGAGGATTTGAGGGCAAGTCGAGTAGATGGCGAACCCAGGTTTGACCTGGTAGTGATTACCTTAGTAGACAGTAGAGGTGGGGGTGACTACAACTATAAGGCTACAATAACGCTGACCAAAGTTATTTAGCCTCTTTTCCGTTCAGCCTTGCTTTTAGCAATCTTGCATGTTGGTTACATTAGCAGTTCACCAAAACCGTTCATCAGCAGTCAGTAATCAGTAGTCAGCAACCGGCGGTCAGCTGATAGCTAGTAAATTGGAGATTGCTTCGTCGCTGCCGCTCCTCGCAATGACAAGGGGGGGCGTGCCTCACAATGACAAAAGGGGGCGTGCCTCACAATGACAAGGGGGGGCGCTTCACGCAATGACAAGAAGGGATGCGTCATTGCCAGCCTTTTTTATTGTCATTGCGAGCCGAAGGCGCGGCAATCCCGGCGGGGCATGAGTTTGCTTCGGCACTGAGGTGCCTCGCAATGACAAGAAGGGGGAACGTGCCTCGCAATGACAGGGATGTTTGGAGATGTAGTGCGAGGCTTTAGCCTCGTGCGCACGACCCTGAAGGGTCGCACTACAAAAAGAGGACGTGCCTGGCAATCTCAGCAGAAATCTCCTCTCCCTTGACGGGAGAGGATTAAGGTGAGGGTGGAATTCCCCCTCCCTTTAGCTCCCTCCCACCATATTTGCCCGGGAGAATCTGCGGGAATTGCGGAGCCTGTTCCGAGCGTAAACGAGCAATCTCGCTCTAGTTTGCTTCGGCTATACCGCGCAACCGCCATCACTCCTCGCAATGACAGAAAGAGGAGGCTGATTGTTACTAATGAGCGAGTACCGCTCATTTACAAGATCTTGCAAGCATGCTATAGTTGCTAAGAATGCAACCGTCCTATTACCATATTCCTATTGCTGCTATTGCTTGCTGCAGGTATGATAGAATTGCAGTGAAAAAGGTAAACGTAAAACTAGGAGGCAAGAAATAAAGCGGAAAGTACCTTACGTAGCCATCGGGGCCTTGAGCAGGTTCCTTGACCGCATAAGGCATGCTAGCATGCCTAAAAAAGTAGATGCTGATCTACTACAGGATTATGGCATATCCAGGGGCAACGTTTTTGCTTTGCTCAGCACGCTCAAGTTTCTGAATCTTATTGATGACGGAGGTGAGCCTACCGCGGATTTTGGCTCACTTCAAACCATGGGGAAAGAATATCAAGGGAATCTGGAGGAGATAATCAGAAAAGCATATACGGATCTGTTCTCCAGGTTTGATCTCACAAAGGATAACAGAGAGCATATCAGGAATTACTTTGCCAGGAATTACTCAGCCTCTCAGGCAGGAAAGGCTACAACTTTGTTTTATGGCCTGTGTAGTAAAGCTGGTGTCCCGACTATTGAGGAAAAGGCGTTGAGGATTCCTAAAGGGAGGGTAGTGCCTGAAAAGCCAAAGGCTGAGATAGGTACCCCCGAAGAAGAGGAGCAAAAGGAGGCTGAACCTGGCGAGAAGGAGCCTGAGGTTCGAGGTGTACCTCATATTGATATTCGCATCCATTCCAGAGATTTTTCTTCAATGCAGCCCAACCAGATACAGGTCTTCTTTAATGGCTTAAGCAAGGTTGTAAGGCAGAGAGAGAAGTCTGAAGAGGAAGAGAGTTAAAGCACTTCCCCTATTTTGACTACCAGGTTGACGTATTTTCCCTGGTTTATGGCCGTACCTCTTGAATGAAACGCCAGCATATTTAGTTGATATTGCTGCGATTTTGCAATTTGCACAATTCTGGTTATATCGGTATGTTGTGACAGCAGGCAAAGTGCAAAATCTTTTGTGTCTGGTTGGTCAATGATGAATTGTTTAATTACTGTGGAGAATACTGTCTCCTGTTACGTAATTGCATTATTTTGACAAATATTACAAATATTTTTAGCAATTTTTGCAATTTACTCTTGACAAAATTTTCCAGGTGTGGTAGTTTTTAATTGTTTAACTAAAACAAAACTGCAAGATGGAGGGAAAGTGCAAAATATTGTTGATTTGATCAGGGTCGCTGCGGAGCATCATGCTTCTGATTTACATTTGGTTATTAATTACCCTCCTTTCTTGAGGGTGGATGGCGACATTAAGGCTATTCATGGAGCAGAACGACTGACTCCCGAGAGTATTCAACGAGCACTTGAGGCGTTAGCCACACCTGCACAGCTTGAGGAGTTTCGCCACTCACTCGAACTTGATTTCAGTGAATCCTTGTCTCACCTGGGGAGAATTCGTTGCAATGCTGCTCGGCAGCGAGGCGCAATTAGCATGGCCATTCGATTATTGCCTCCTGAGATTCCTAGCATAGACGAACTGGCTTTACCCCAAATATGTAAAGAGCTGGCTATGTATCCCCGAGGGCTAGTGGTAATCTCGGGGCCTACTGGAGCTGGTAAGAGCACTACCCTGGCAGCTATGATAAATCACATCAACGTAAACACGGCGAGCCACATAATTAGTATTGAGGATCCTATCGAGTACACTTACGCTAATATAAATTCCGCCATCAGTCAAAGGGAGCTTGGTTCGGATACCCACTCCTTTGGTGACGCTTTAAAGCATGTACTAAGGCAAGACCCTGATGTCATCATGGTTGGTGAGATGAGGGATTTAGACACCGCTGCTGCAGTTCTCAGCATAGCTGAATCCGGGCATCTGGTGTTGACTACCGGACATGCTACCAGCGCCTATCAGGCTATTGAGAGGGTTATAGACCTCTTCCCACCAGAGCAGAGGTATCTGGCTCAAATCAGGCTGGCTTCCCTGATAGTGGGTGTTCTGTGTCAGATTTTGGTGCCACGGGCAGATGGCTCGGGAAGAACCGTTGCCGTAGAGACAATGCTGGGTAATGTGGCGGTTAAGAATCTCATCAGAGAAGGAAAGATCTATCAGCTATCCAATGTCATCCGCACCAGCAGCCTGGAAGGTATGGAGACGCTGGACCAAGCATTGGTCAGGCTTTATCTCCGGGGGATGGTTAGCCTTGAATCTGTGGGAAGCTTTTGCAATGATAGAGAGGAAGTGGAAAGGCTCATTGGCAAGGTGCCAGTGCTCGCTCATGCTGAATTACGTCCACGGGTCCCTGAGCAAAGCAAAGCTGTGTCCTCATAAATTTACCGGTCCCCTCTGTCATTGCGAGCGAAGCGCGGCAATCCCGGGAGACCAAATTCTAAATCCGAAATACTAAACAATATGAAAAAGCAGTCAGTAATCAGTAGTCAGCAATCAGCGGCTAGCCAATGGCTGAAGGCTGATAACCGATAGCTGGTGGCTGAAGGCTGATAGCTACTAAGTTGAGCTTTGAATTTAGATATTGGGATTTGTTTAGAATTTGGTGCTTAGTATTTAGAGCTTTGCCTTGTAGATTGCTTCGGCACGTTGTGCCTCGCAATGACAGAAAGAGGAGGTTACCTGTCGCCAGTCATGGGAATGAGTACTCCTTTTTGACAAGCTAGCTTATCAATGCTATTATCAATTCAAGACCGTAGAAATGGTAGGTTTATATCGAGGGGGACTTAGGAGGTGGTGAGCGGTGGAAGACGCTGATAGTTGGCTTATATTAGCCTTCATAGTCTGTCTGGTATTTTCGGGTTTCTTTTCCAGTGCTGAGTCAGCTTTTCTTGCTCTGCCCAAACTCCGCATAAGATACCTGGCTGAGAATGGGCGTAGAGGGGCTGAGTGGTTAGCTAAAATGGCTGAGAGTCCAGAGAAGGTTTTGGCTACCGTTTTGTTGGGAAACAACCTGGTGAACGTGGCTGCGGCTACTCTGGGGACCATCATGGCGATGCATGCCTTCGGCCTGGTTCGTGGTCCGATTATAGCTACTGTGGGGGTAACCACACTGATTTTGATTTTCGGTGAGGTTATTCCTAAGACTTTAGCGGTTCACCGTGCTGAGCGGTTATCTTTGCTTTACGTTAAGCCACTGAGGGTTATACAGTGGTGTCTTTATCCCTTTGTGCTGGTATTAAGCCGCATTGGTTTGGGATTCACCAGGGTAATAGCTCAGCCCGATGAGGAAGGGAAGTTGGTAAGTGAGGGAGAGATAAGGTCGGCGATAAACGTGGGGCAGGTTGAGGGGGTGGTGGAGCAGGATGAAGCGAGGATGCTGCACAAGGTTTTTGAGTTTACCGACCGTCCGGTGAGCAAGGTGATGATTCCCAGGACGGAAATAAATTGGGTGGAACAAGGGACGAAGATTGGCGAAATTTTAGATATTTATGCTCAAACACCTTACAGCCGCTTTCCGGTGTATAAGGATAACACCGATAATGTAGTAGGTATTTTGTTTGTCAAGGATATACTTATGAAATTAAACGGTGGCATTATTGACAAGGAAGCGGTTATCGATGATTTGATACGCCCGGCTCATTTTGTGCCTGAAAGTAAACATCTCGGAGAACTTCTTGCCGAGATGAGAAACGGAGGTTATCACGTAGTAATGGTGGTTGATGAATATGGTGGCGTAGCGGGAATGGTTACTCTAGGAGAGCTAACTGAGGAGATTATGGGTGACATTGGTGACGAGTTGATCGAAGAAAGGAAGGAATTCGTGGTGACCGGGGACAACACTTTCCAGTTGGATGGTGGATTTCGAATCGAGGAAGCTAATCAGGAACTGGGGCTGGACTTACCTGAGGGAGATTATGAGACTGTGGCTGGTTTCATTCTGAGCCATCTTGGCAGGATACCAAAGCAGGGTCAGCAACTGAAGTATCGCCATCTGAAATTTGTTATCACCGAGATGCAGGGGGTGAAGATAGAGAGAATCGTGGTAACCAGGGAAGAGGAAAGCGTCCCCTGAGAATTCCTTGAATTCCTAGCGTTAAGAGGGATGCAGCGCCTGCGTGTTAGATTTGGTCGTGGTGAACAGGTTAAATTTATTTCCCACCTCGACATTATGCGGTTCTGGGAAAGAGCATTTCGAAGAGCAGAAATCCCGTTAGTTTATTCTCAAGGGTTTAGCCCGCATCCCCGAATTTCGCTGGCAGCACCTTTACCGGTAGGTGTAACCAGTGAATTCGAGTTTATGGATGTATGGCTAGAACGGTGGATGCCCCCGGAATCTTTTTTGATGACGGTAACAGGGCAATTGCCGGCTGGCTTCGAGATATTTGAGGTCTGGGATGTCGCTCTTCGCCTGCCATCGCTTCAATCAATGCTTGCGTTCAGTGAATATCATGTTGGTATAAAAACAGAAAAAAGAGAGCAGGAGATACAGGATTGTCTGGATTCACTGCTTCAAGTTAAACAACTGCCCTGGCATCATTCTAGAGGCGAAAAAGTGCGTTCGTATGATCTGCGGGCGTTGATAGACAGTCTCTGGCTTGTTAGCTATCATTCTGAACCCTTGACTCCCCGTGTCATTGCGGTGAGTCAAAGCTCTGAGCGAAGCGAAGAGGAAGCGAAGCAATCTCATATCGTTCAGGACGAACCGGGTGAGAAACCTATGTGTATTTTGGGAATGAGGTTGATGTGTGATACCACTGGCAGCGGTCGTCCCGAGCAAGTGGTTAGCGCCCTGTCTTTCAGCGATTATCCTGAATTTATCCACCGCACGAAGCTGATTTTGAAGCAATGAAAAGAACGGGTTTCCTAAAACTTCTCCGGATTTTTAGGGCAAAAGTGAGCTTGTCGCAGACTTTCCTCGATGCTGAGCGTCAGCAGAAAGCGCGACAATATAGTAAGTTGACCCGGAGGTTGTTATTCATTGAGCTTGGAATAGGCATCGCTTTACTACTGGCTTTGCTTTTGAGCGGTGCTTCAGCAAAGCTAGCCCAATTCCTTGTCTTTCCCCTACCGTTGTCAGCGGCATTATACTTCCTCATTCTAGCATTTGGTCTGGGAATAATGATGGTGCCTTTAGGCTATTATCAAGACTTTGTTCTGCCCCATCGCTTTGGCCTATCACACCAAAAGTTAGCTAGCTGGCTGGCGGATAGAACTAAGGCTTTGGCGTTAGGGTTGCTGCTATCGGTGTGTTTGATTATAGTTGCTTACTGGCTTATAGAATTTCTTCCTTCATTATGGTGGTTGGCAGCCTGGCTGATCGTGCTCTTAGTTAGTCTCGTTCTCACCCTGCTTGCTCCCACTATTTTAGTGTCGTTGTTTTTCAAATTAGAACCGTTACCGGATGGAGAATTGAAGCAGAGGCTGGCGTACTTGGGACGGCGAGCCGGGATTGATATTAAGGATATATTTACCATAAATCTAAGCAGTAAAAGCACCACGGCTAACGCCATGCTTGGTGGATTTGGTAAAACTAGGCGGATTATCCTCAGCGATACCATGCTCAAGGAATACTCCCCTGAAGAAATAGAGGTAGCCCTGGCTCATGAGCTCGGGCATCACCTTCACCATGATATTGCCAGACTTTTCTGGGTTCAGGCAATGGCATTTCTGTTGGCATTTTATCTGGCAAATCTCGCTCTGGAGGGTGGCGTGGCGCTATTTTCCTACCAGTCGATAGGTGATATTGCCGGTCTCCCGTGGTTGCTTATGGTTCTGCTGGCATTATTTTTGATATTGCGCCTACCACTCAATTGGTATAGCCGACACATTGAGCTGGCAGCGGATAAGGCAGCGCTGCAGTTAAGTGACAATACTGAAGGTTTTATCAATCTAATGACTAAGCTGACTGACCAGAATTTGAGTGAAGCTGAACCTGTGCACTGGGAGAGGGTTTTGTTTCGTGACCACCCCTCATATAATGAGCGAGTGAAGTTAGCTCGCGAATACAAGCGCGTGTCTATCTAGGCTATGGAGAAGATCAAGCTAGAATCCAGGGTATTAAACTTCATTAACAAGCATAGCTTAATTCCCACCGGGGAAAAGGTGGTTGTCGGGGTATCCGGTGGTGCTGATTCGGTTTGCTTGCTCCATCTGCTTACAAAATGGCAACAGCAGCTAGGAATAAGAGTTCATGCTGCTCATTTAAACCACCAGCTTCGAGGCGCTGAGGCTGAGGCGGATGCCAGGTATGTTACCCGTCTCGCTGGCTCTTTTGATGTTCCAATCACTGTCGATACACGGGATGTAAATGCTTATCGTAGGGAGAGAAATTGTTCTGTTGAAGAGGCTGCTCGAGAGCTACGTTATGACTTCCTGGCAACCGTGGCTAAGAACATTAACGCCCGGTTGGTAGCGGTGGGTCATACTCGAGACGACCAGGTGGAGACAATTTTGCTACATATTTTGCGAGGTGCGGGCACTGCCGGATTATGTGGTCTTAAACCTTGCTTGCCCGTGGTAAATAGCATCCGTGTGATAAGACCTCTCCTTGAGATTACCCGACAGGAGACAATGAGCTATTGTCAGCAGTATCAACTTGAGCCTCGCAGCGACTCCTCCAACCTCTCCTTATCCTTTTTGCGAAATCGTCTTCGCCTCGAGCTATTGCCGTTGCTCAGAAAATATAATCCCAGTGTAGATAAGGCACTTCTTCGCCTTGCTGAAATTGCTGGCGGTGATGTTTCCTTTATTGAACAGCAAGCGCTGCAGTTGTGGGGTAAGGTAGCCAGGGAGGAGGAACAAGTTGTCTATCTTGACAGGGAGAAAGTTGCCCCATTGCCTATAGCGCTACAACGCCAGTTAATAAGGCTGGCGGTAATCAGGATTCTGGGAAATGCCCGAGACATCGAGGTAAACCATGTTGAAGCGATAAGGAGTTTGCTGACCAAACCCAGGGGTAAGAGAGTTTCGCTTCCTCGTGGTCTCGTGTGCTACGGTGAGCATAGTGAAGTTGTCGTTGCCAGCAAAGCAACACCCAAAGCTGTAATAGCATGAAACACTTACATTACCTCCTGAAGATTCTGGAATTGCTTACGAAATAGAGGTATGCTTTTCGATAAGCCGAGTTAAATTATCCCATTTATTTGACTGAAAGCTTGTTGATTGATTAGTATTGTCGTAGTAAAATAAGCGTTTGGATTTTTAGGGGGTGATGACATGATAGAGATGTTGATTGATAGTATTCGGGTTAGCTTGATGAACAACCAACGTGTGGTGATTTTAAGGGAGAAAGAAGAGGGAAAAGAAGGGGAAAAAGAACAAAAAGAAGAAGCTAACTATTACTTGCCCATCTGGATTGGTCCCGCCGAGGCCGACGCTATCGCGGTAAAGCTACAAAATATGGAGCTGCCTCGCCCGTTAACCCATGATTTGTTGCAAAGTATAATCTCAACTCTAGGGGGAACGCTTAACTATATCGTGGTTAATGACCTGCAGAATGATACCTTCTATGCCAAACTTTACATTAGTGTTGACGGGCAGCAAATGGAGGTTGATTCTCGCCCTAGCGATGCTATAGCTCTAGCGGTGAGAACTGGAGTGCCGATATATGTTGAGGAATCAGTGCTGGATAAAGCTGGCATCATGCTTGATGAAGAGACGGGCAAACCCGGTCCTGAAGGGAAACCCAAGAAAAAAGAGGGACTCAACGAACAAGAAATGAAAGGACTGTCAGCATTTAAGGATTTTATAAACACCCTTGATTTAGACGATTTTAAGAAGCGTAAGTCCTAGTTCATTTCGACTGGAGATTGTGATGAAACAATGGCCAGCAGCGATGCAGTTGTTGGTATTGGGTTTCTATGTAGCGTTCAGTCTTATCATACCAGCAGTGATAGGTGTCTGGTTTGACAAAAGAGCATCCCATGAATTCCCTTTATTCACCCTCGTTGGTCTTGGCGTGGGCACAATAATAATGGTTTATGGAGTTTACCGTATGGTCAAGCCTTTCCTGGAACAAGCTAAGAAGGAGGGGAAGGAGGAGCAACTCCGGGGACCCGCGAAAATCCTTTCCAGGCTGGCATCTTCAAAGCGGAAAGGGAACGAAAAACAGGAATAATGGCTAAAAAGAAGGTTTTAGGTTGCTCGTTAAACTTGATAATTATTCTCGCCGTTGTTTTCCTGGCTTTAATTGTGATTAGCTTTATTGGTGGCAGTGTGGGGGCATTGATAACAGGAGGAGAACCACTGAGCATTTTTGCTGTTCATCCCCCTCATCCTCAATTACCCGCGGAGCATCCTTTTCCTAATCTTCCTATAACTAACACCATGATTACGGCATGGATAAGCATTTTGGTTCTTTTTGGTATATTTTTTGCCGCCACGCGTAAAATGAGGCTTGTTCCCCGTGGGCTTCAGAACTTAGTGGAATTTATCTATGAGACGGCGGCAAAGTTTATCGAGGACCCTGCGGGAAAGAAGTGGGGACGAATATTCCTCCCTGTGTGTTTCACTATCTTTCTATTTGTACTGGCCAATGCCTGGATTAATTTACTGCCTGGATTTGAGACCATCAAGATGAATGGTGAGCCTCTACTGCGCAATGCCAACACCGATATAAATGTCCCTCTAATGCTTGCTGTAATATCCTTTATCTCTGTGGAGTATTGGGGATTCAAGGCAAAGAAGGCTCGTTATTTAGAGACCTTTTTCAACTTTAGACCATTGGGGTTGGGTTTTAAGCAGTTATTTACCGGTAAGATTAAGGCTGGCTTTGGCGGCATCTTTAATGGTATAATACTTGTGGTTGCTGGTATATTGGAGATACTGAGTCACTTTATACGGATGGTTAGTTTTACCTTTCGTCTTTTTGGCAATATGACCGCAGGGGCGATATTAAGCCTGATAATGATATTTCTTGTTCCTTTTGTAGTTCCTGCGATATTTTACGGATTGGAAGCATTCTTTGGCTTTGTCCAGGCGATGATATTTGGTGGATTGACTCTGGGATTTGCCTGTGCTGCGGTGATGGCTGAAGAATAAAAAAGTAAATACGAAATGCTAAACAAGTTAGAGTTTAGTATTTCCGTGAAAGGAGGTTGAAGTATGGAAGGCGAATCCGTGAAACTTCTCGCAGCAGCATTTGCTATGGGAGTGGGGACATTTGGTCCCGGAATTGGTATAGGTTTACTTGGCTGGGGTGCCATGAATGCCTTAGGGCGCAATCCCGAGGCAAGAGGACCAATAATGACCAACATGATTTTAGCTATTGCCTTTGCTGAAGCTATAGCGATTTATGCCCTTATTGTAGCTATTCTGCTTATTTTTGTGGCTTAGTCTGATTCTAGGAAGTAGATATAGACTATGGGTCTGGGATTAGATTTACCGACTTTTATCGGGCAGCTTGTCAGCTTTCTTATCCTGCTTGGCTTGCTGGTTTATTTTGGCTATAAGCCAATTCGGAAGATGCTTGATGAGCGGGCGAATAAGATAAGGGAGAGCATGGAGCAAGCTGAGGCGACAAAGCAAGAATATGAACGTGCTAAAGTGGCGGTTCAAGAACAGATTAGCAAGGCTCGCCAAGAAGGACAAGGAGTAATTAGCCAGGCAACACAAATTGGAGATAGGCTCAAAGAAGAGGCAAAGGAGGAGGCGAGAAAGGAAGCTCAGACTATTGTTGACCGAACTCGGGTTGAGCTGGAGCGGGAGCGGGATAAGGCTATTGATGACTTGCGCCGAGAGTTTGTGGATACCGCTATTTTAGCTGCTGAAAAAGTCATTAATGAGACACTGGATAAGGAAAAGCACAGAGAACTTATCGAACAGGCGTTAGAGGAAAGCGCTACTTTCAAGGAAAGTTGAAGTATAGCCCACAGCACTCAGCATTCAGCGGTTAGCTGATAGCTGATAACTGAAACCTGATAACTAGGTTAAGATGCCGAGAATAGCTTCTGGTAAACGGTATGCTCAAGCTGCCTTCGAACTGGCAATGGAGAGAAATGAACTTGAGAGCTGGCAGGTCAGCTTGAGGAAAATTACCGAACTGAGTACTGACGAGGCTTTTACGGCTTTAGTGGAAAATCCTAAATTGCCTTTTGAGGTCAAGAAGAGCCTTTTGGAACAGCGGCTAAGGGATGCAAATCCCCTGGCTTTGAATCTGGCCTGCCTTCTGGTGAGCAAGGGTAGATTGGGAATTGCCGGTGATGTTTTACAGGAATACGACCATTTGTTAGATGCTCATCGTGGCATCGAACACGCTGAGGTGGTTACCGCTTTATCCCTGGATGAAAAGGATAAAGAAAGGCTTTCCAGCCAACTGGGGGATATGGTTAATCGTAAAGTCATCGTTGATGTGGTAGTTGATTCGTCCGTAATCGGGGGATTCAAAGCCAGGATCGGCGATATGCTTATTGATGGAAGCGTGCGTAATAAACTGGAGATTTTAAGGAAGAGTCTGTCTGAGGTTGGGAGACGATGAACATTGATACTCTTCGTTATCGGGGGGCTCACTCTCTTTTTGCCATTGTAAGGAGCGTAATCCCCCTTTTGTCATTGCGAGGAGACCATCAGATGACGGGCGACGAAGCAATCTCAAAGCGATCTTACTCGCTTGACTGGAAACAACTGGCAACCCTTGGCGTTGCTTCGCTTTGCTCGCAACTGAGATTGCCACGCCTTCGGCTCGCAATGACAGGGAGTGAAGGGCTCGGAATGACCAAGGAGAGGCCAAGGTTCAGATAACATTTTAGGAGGTTAGTATGGCAACCCGAGGGCAAGATATTGTTTCGGTAATTAAAGAGCAAATCGAGCGTTTCGGTGCTGCTGTAACTGCAACGAATGTTGGCACGGTGGTGGAGGTTGGGGATGGCATCGCTAGAGTTCATGGACTCAGCGCTGCGGAATACAATGAATTGCTCCAGTTTCCCCATGATATTATGGGATTGGCTCTTAATTTAGAGGAAGACAATGTTGGTGCTGTTGTTCTCGGCGATTGCAGCTTGATTAAGGAAGGCGATGAAGTGAGGGCAACGGGGCGAGTGGTCGAAGTTCCTGTCGGTGATGCTCTCATAGGAAGGGTAATTGACCCTTTGGGACATCCCCGTGATGGTAAGGGGCTGATCAACACAGATAAGGCTCGCCCTGTGGAGAGGGTAGCGCCGAACGTGGTGCTAAGAAGGCCTGTGGATACGCCGGTGATGACGGGAATTAAGGCTATAGACAGTATGATTCCGATCGGACGTGGTCAGCGTGAACTTATCATCGGTGACCGTTTTACCGGTAAATCAGCCATTCCAATTGACACCATAATCGCGCAGAAGGGCGGTGACCTCATTTGCATTTATGTGGCTATTGGACAAAGGACATCCAAAGTAGCTCAGGTGGTGGCTACTTTGGAGAAGTATGGAGCTATGGAACATACTATCGTAGTAGCTGCTGATGCCTCTGACCCTGCTCCGTTGCAATATCTTGCTCCTTATTCCGGTTGTGCTATGGGTGAGGAGTTTATGGAGCAAGGGAAAGACGCCTTGATTGTTTATGATGACCTTTACAAACATGCCTGGGCTTACCGGCAACTTTCCTTGTTGCTGCGGCGTCCACCGGGTAGAGAAGCTTATCCTGGAGATATTTTCTATCTCCATAGTCGTCTTCTAGAAAGGGCAGCCAGGCTAGCTCCTGAGTATGGTGGCGGCTCCCTTACCGCTTTACCTATTATTGAGACTCAAGCCGGTGATATGTCAGCTTACATTCCTACGAATGTGATTTCCATTACCGATGGGCAAATCTATCTTGAGCCCGATTTATTCAATGCGGGCATTCGCCCGGCGATCAATGTAGGATTGTCGGTGTCTCGAGTTGGTGGCTCAGCGCAAAGGAAGGCGATGAGGCAGGTAGCTGGTAAGTTGAGGCTGGACCTGGCTCAGTTCCGTGAACTTCAAGCTTTTGCTCAGTTTGGTGCTGCCGACCTGGATAAGGCTACCAGAGACCAATTACAGCGTGGTCGGCGTATTACCGAGGTGTTGAAGCAACCTCAATATTCACCTATGTCTTTGGGGAAACAGGTGATGATTCTTTACGCGGTGACCAATGGCTATCTTGATGATGTCCCTGTGGATAAGATAATTGCCTGTGGCGAGGATTTTCATCGATTTATGGAAACTAACCATCCTGAGCTGGAGCAGAAAATCAACGATGATAATGAGATAAAGCCCGAAAGTGAAGAAGCTTTGAAGTCGGCAATAGAGGAGTTCAAGGAAGGTGCCACATATTAAATACTAAATCCGAAATCCGAAATCCTAAACAAATTTTGAAGTTTGGATTTTGGGTTTGTTTAGAGTTTAGAAATTATTATTTAGGATTTCTAGTTAAGGGGTAATGGCTAGCACTCAGGTTCTCCGTCGTCGCATCCGTAGTGTTCAAGGTACTCAGAAAATATGCAAGGCAATGGAGATGATCGCCACTGCCAAGATGAGACGGGCTCAAGACCAGGCGGTGGCGGGACGCCCGTATGCTGAGAGGATAAGCCAGGTAGTCGCTGACCTTGCTATTCAGCCTGGGGTTAACGGGGAGGCTCATCCCTTGCTGCAGAAGAGGGAGGTTAGAAAGATCGCCATAGTTCACATCGCCACTGACCGTGGGCTATGCGGTGGCTTAAATGCTAACCTGAATCGCCTTGTAGCTAACTTCATCCTTGAGCAAACTGTTCCCGTTGCTTTAATCACCGTGGGACGGAAGGGGAGAGCCTTCATGCTTCGCAGCGGACAGGATATTCGTGCCGAGTTCACTGGCATTAGCGACCGTCCCACCCTGTTGGAGGCACTACCTATTTCCCGGGTTGTCATTGATGACTATACCAATAGCGATGTTGATTTGGTTTATCTTGCTTACCCCCGTTTCGTCACCACTATGGTTCAGCAACCTACGATAGAGGTATTGCTTCCTGTTGAGTCAGCGGTGGTGCCTCCAACACAGAGGGTGGAGTATATTTATGAACCTGCCCCCGGCGCTGTTTTGAACCAGCTACTGCCAAGGTTTGTGGAAATGCAGGTATACCATGCTATACTTGAGCTTGTTGCCAGTGAGCAGTCAGCACGGATGGTGGCCATGCGCAGCGCCAGCGATAATGCCAAAGAGCTTATTGAGGATTTAACCTTGACCCTGAATAAAGTGCGGCAGGAGACTATTACCAAGGAGATTTGTGATATCACTGGAGGAGCTGAAGCTCTGGCTTGAGGAGGTTAATAAAGGACAAGTTGAATGTCACCCTGAGCGATAGCGAAGGGTCTCGAGATTGCTTCCCCCTCACTTCATTCAGGCTCACAATGACATCAACAGGCAGGAGATAGCATATGGCAAAAGGTAAAGTGGTTCAGGTGATTGGCACAGTGGTTGATATGGAATTCCCCCCTGATGAATTGCCGGCGATAAATAATGGTATAGAAATTCCCCATGATGGAGGCAAAATCATTGTTGAAACGCAGCACCATGTTGGCAATAATTGGGTCCGTGGTGTCGCTTTAACTCCTACCGATGGCTTAGCACGAGGGGCTGAGGCTATCGATATGGGAACTCCAATCACCGTGCCTGTAGGGAAAGCAACCCTGGGGAGACTATTCAATGTTTTCGGTGAGCCCTTGGATGGACTTGGTGAAGTGAAAGCGGAGCAGAGATATCCTATCCACCGCCCCCCACCTTCTTTAGAAGAGCAGGAGACAACTCCTCAGATGCTGGAGACAGGACTCAAAGTGATGGACTTGGTTACTCCTTTCACCAGAGGAGGGAAGGTTGGAGCATATGGAGGTGCAGGTGTGGGTAAAACGGTTATCATTATGGAGCTGATTCGTAACATCGCCACTGAGCACGGTGGTTTTTCCGTCTTTGCCGGTATAGGTGAAAGGTCGCGAGAAGGCAACGACCTGTGGCTGGAGATGCAGCGGTCAGGGGTTCTGGATAGAACCGTTCTTGTCTTTGGTCAGATGAATGAGAGCCCTGGCGTTCGCTCTCGGGTTGGATTAACCGGGGTGAGCATGGCGGAATATTTCCGTGATGTTGAGGGGCAGGATGTACTTCTGTTTATCGACAACATATATCGCTATGTTCTGGCCAATATGGAGTTATCAGCTCTTTTAGGGCGTATGCCATCGGCGGTAGGCTACCAGCCGACACTGGGTACCGATGTTGGTGAGTTGGAGGAAAGGATTACCACGACCAGGAAGGGCTCAATTACGTCCTTCCAGGCTATTTATGTGCCTGCTGATGACTATACCGACCCTGGTATCGTGGCTACCTACGGTCATCTGGATGCAGTTGTTGCTCTGGAACGTTACATTGTTGAGTTGGGTATATACCCTGCTGTTGACCCGTTAACTTCAACATCAAGAATATTAGACCCTGCCATTGTTGGTGAGGAGCATTATCAAGTGGCTCGGGGGGTACAGCGAACGTTACAAAGGTATAAAGAGCTGCAGGACATAATCGCCATTTTGGGGATGGAGGAATTAACTGAAGAGGATAAGCTTACCGTGCATCGTGCTCGTCGCATCCAGAGGTTCTGTTCGCAGCCGTTCCATGTCGCCGAGCAATTTACCGGCACACCTGGTAAATATGTGCCTGTTAAGGAAACAGTGCGTGGCTTCAAGGAAATTTTGGAAGGGAAACACGATGCGCTTCCTGAGTCTGCCTTTTATCTGGTGGGAACTATTGATGAAGCGGTGGAGAAGGCTAAGAAGATAAAGGGGGAATAAGTGGTTAAGTTCTAAATCGTAAAAGAAAATCAAAAGGCAAAAGTAAAAATGCAAAATAACAGAGCAAAAATATGACAAATTCTAAATCCGAAATCCTAAACCCTAAACAATCTCAAATGAACAAAATCCAAAACAATATGATTTGGAGGCAAAATGGGTTTTGGTATTTGAATTTGGAATTTGTTTGGAATTTAGAAATTCGAGTTTAGGATTTTTAATTAAAGGTTATGGCTACATTGAGGCTCGAGATTGTCACTGCGGAAGGAACAGTTTTCGCCGATGATGTTAATGAAGTGGTAGCCTGGGGGATGGAGGGACAACTGGGCATCTTACCTCATCATGCTCCTCTAATGACCATGCTTCAGCCTGGAGATTTGCTGATAAGGAAGGATAATGAGGAGCACTATCTAGCGATAAGTGGTGGTTTTCTCGAGGTGCGTCCTGATAAGGTAATTGTCCTGGCTGATGCTTGTGAGCGTGCTGAGGAAATTGATATGGAACGTGCTGAGGCTGCTAGACGCCGTGCTGAGGAGATCCTTAAGACCAGACCACCCGAAGTGGATACTGCTGCCGCTGAGGCTGCTTTACGGCGCTCATTAGCAAGGATAAAAGCGGCTGAAAAAAGACGGCGTAGGAAACTAGGATAAGCAGGTTACAATGACAGGGTAAACAGGCTACATTATCTGTAACCTGACTCTGGTATTATCTTTGGCTGCTTTTACGCGAAGTAAAGTGCGTATTGCCTCAGCTACCCGACCTCCCCTGCCGATAACTCTACCTTTATCGTCAGGAGCGACTTCCAGTTTAAGCAATAAGCCTTCATCGCTATTCTCTTCGGTGATGGTGACATTCTCTGGCTCAGCTACGATAGATTTGACAATGTAGTCTACTAATTCTTTCATTTTGTCTCCTTGTCAGCAATTGCCTTCCGTTTTGAGCCTTTTTGGTGCTCAGATTTATCCACAATGCCCGATTTGCGAAGTAAGCTATAAACTGTATCTGTAGGCTGAGCCCCCTGCTTAAGCCATTTCAAGGCTTTTTCCTCGTTAATATTAATAGTCGAGGGGTCGGTTAATGGATTGTAATGCCCGATAATCTCAATAAACCTTCCATCGCGGGGCGAGCGACTATCGGCTACCACTACCCGGTAAGATGGCCTGTGCCTGGCGCCTACTCTACGCAGCCTGATTTTAACCATTCAATTACCTATTATCTCCTAAGTAACTATGCTTGTCAATGGTGTGCGGGATAAATAAAAAGCGTGTCTGGACAATGCCAGACACGCTTCATAGTAAATCAGACAACACCTGCTAGAAGACAAACAGAACTATGATGGCTATTATTAGAGCATAGATAGCAATAGCTTCGCAAAAAGCAATGCCGATGAGCATGTTGGTCATTATCGCTCCCCTTGCCTCAGGGTTGCGTCCCAGTGCGCCCATAGCTCCGTGCCCTAAGATGCCCACTCCTATGCCTGGCCCAAGAGCCCCTATGCCTATAGCTAGACTTGCTGCCACAAATTTTATTGCTTCTCCATCCATTTACTCTTACCCCCTTCTAGTGATTATTAATGGACCTGAAACTGAGATAGATATAGGCCCAAGCGATGCCGAGACCGAGGGTGGCTCCAATCAAGCCGAACAGCGCTCCGGTGTGGTTTAGTCCGTCAACCATATACCCGATAGCTGTCGCTCCACCGATACAAATAAAACTTGCTCCTCCACTCTGGGCCAGGAATTTCAATACCGTCCTCCGCTCGCTTTTTGTGTCGCCCCGCTCTTTTGTCATGCTATCTCTCATAGACTTTTACCTCACTTTCATGGTTTCTTGGTCAGGAAATTCAGATGTCTATACCCCTGAAAATATGTTGATCAGCTTTAGTATCTCCATATCTTCGAACCACTGATGGTTCTGAATTTTGGCAGCTACGGTTTCTACTGTCGCCGGTGCATTCACCATGACCATCATATCGAATGGCCCGATAACAGGGTCAACGAACTCGACCCCCGGTTCCCGTTCCACCTCCTTTACTGCCTTGGTGAACTCTTCCTGTTCTATACTGTCATTAACCTTAACCAGCAAATATGCTCTTAATCCCATTTCGCCTCCTTTTACTTTTAGTAAACCATTTCTGCTTCCGTCACACATCCATTAAATTCCTATTTCCGGCTACTCAAGAATGACAAAATGAGGCGCTGTCAGTCATTGATTTTGACCACCTGGTCCTCATTATTTGTGTGGAGGCATCCGACCAAAACTTCAGCCACCAAAGGAGCTTTGAATTTGGAAATTTAAACATTGGGATTTGACACCAAATTGAAATGAATTCAAAGGAAGGTTAGAATGATATAGACATGGAGAAGATAAGGATTTTGTTTGCTGAAGACCATGTAGTACTGCGGCAAAGCGTATGTGCCTTTTTGCAGAAAGAAAAGGATTTGATTATGGTTGGTGAAGCTGGCGATGGCGAGGAGGCAGTGCGGCTGGCGAGGGAACTCAACCCTGATGTCATCATTATGGACATCTCCATGCCCAAGCTCAATGGCATTGAAGCTACAAGGCAAATTAAGGCATTCCAGCCCTCGGCAACTATACTGATACTTACCGCTTATGACTATGACCAATATGTCTCTGCCCTTTTGGAGGTAGGCGCTGCCGGTTACCTGCTGAAGGATGTCAGTACCGAGCAGTTCATCAATGCTATCCGTGCTGTGCATAGAGGGGAATCAGTGCTTCATCCTGTTATTGCTCGCAAAGTGCTGGAGAGGTTCAAGCGTAGCGAGGGATATGTTCAGGAGGGGGCATTGTCCCTGCTCACACAGCGGGAACTGGATGTGCTTACCAAGGCAGCGAAGGGCTTGAGTAATAAGGATATTGCCAAGGAACTTTTCCTTAGCGTCCATACCGTAGAAAGTCACTTGCAAGGGATATTTAATAAGTTTGGAGTAGGCTCTCGCATCGAGGCGGTGATAGAAGCTTTGAAGAGGGGTTGGCTTACCCTCGATGATTTATCTTAGTGGACAGGACAACAGTGACGGCAGTTTTGCGTAACCCTCACTTCTGGGTAATTCTGGCATTGATGGGAATTTTCTCTGTCAGTCATTATGCTGAACAGATATGGCCTGGGGGTAATTTTGGTCTGGTGGCCTATCCTGTGCTTTACCTCATACCCGTGGTCTATTGTGGTTTTATCTTCGGTGCCACAGCGGCACTGGTGACAGCGTTTACTGCCTTGCTTATCATGCTTCCCCAAGCTGTTTTCTTCTCCTCCAACCTTCCCGGTGCCCTATTTGAAGCTGGGATTGTAACTCTGATCGGGGTATTAGCTAGCTTGATGTTGAAGGTGCAGGAAGGCAAGATGGCTACCGGGCAAGATAGGCAGATTATTGCCGAAACACTGACAGTGACCAGGAACAAGCTCCGCTCTCAGAGCCGAAAGGTGATGAGCTACGAGAAGAAGCTGGCTATGGTGGGCAGTGTTTGCAAGCAGTTTATCCATAGTTTGAATGTGGAGCAAGTTTTGCACGATGCCGTGCGCAAGATTTCAGATGTTATGGATGTGGACGTCGTTTTGGTATTCCAGCTATGTAAAGAAGCAAGGGAACTAAATCTGGTTGGTTATGAGGGAGTTTCCGAGGAATTTGCTCATAGTGTGGACAAGCTGAAGGTGGGCGAAGGGCTTAACGGCTGGGTAGCCCACAGTGGGGAGCCGTTGTTGGTAAAGGATGCCTCTACTGACCCTAGACTCACTCGTGAGGTGGTGAGTGAAGAGGGCATCAAAAGTATGCTCATTGTGCCTATGAAATGTGAGGAGGAAGTTAAAGGCACACTCTGTATCGCTAGCCGTGAATATCGGGAGTTTGCTGAGGAGGAAACGGAGCTTCTTACTGCTGTAGCCAGCCAAATTTGCGTTTGTTCTGAGAATGCTCGCCTTTACCAGGAGCAAGCGGGAATGATGGAACAGGTGCGTGCCTCTGAGAGGAGCTATCGAGAGTTATTTGAGAGCGCCCATGATGCTATCTGGATACACGATCTACACGGTAACATTATAGCGGCTAACGAAGCTGCCGCCAGGCTCATTGGATTTGACCCTGAGGAGGTTTCCGGTGAGCTCCTCGGTTATGATTCAGAAAAGGTGCCTTACGAACTTGAGGGGCATGAAATGAGGGAATTATCCTCTTTAAATGTTAAGTCGTTTCTTTCTGAGGAGAGCTTATCCTTGGCTAACGAGATGCGAGATAAATTACTTCAAGGTCATATGGGTGTACAGCCTTACGAGCAACAAATTATGAGGGCGGATGGGACTATGGCAACAGTCATGTTAACCACCAACTTAATTGCCAGGGATGGTGAACCCAGAGCTTTTCAGAATATTGCCAGGGATATAACCAAAGAGAAGCAAATGCAGGAGAACATGCGTCTGTATATCCAGCAAATCACCAGGGCTCAGGAGGAGGAATCCTCTCGCATCGCTCGTGAGCTGCACGATAGCACTGCTCAGGAACTCATCGCCCTTCTTCATCAGGTAGAGGGCTTGTTGCGGGATAAAGCGAAGCTACCCCTGAGTGAGGCTAAGGCTTTATGGGGGATACATGAGCAAATAAAGGGCATATTGCAGGAAGTGCGTTACTTTAGCCGCGACCTTCGTCCCTCAATACTGGATGACCTCGGCTTGCGTGCTGCACTTGAATGGCTTGTGGAGCAGCTTGAAACTGAGCATAAGGTGGAATGTCATTTAATCGTAGTAGGGCAGGAACGGAGATTAGCTTCAGAAACGGAGGTGATGATTTTCCGTATTGTCCAGGAGGCAATAAGGAATATCGGGAAACACTCTCAAGCGTCAAAGGCTGAGGTTACCGTTAAATTCGAGCAAAAGGAAACAACTATCACAGTAAAGGACGATGGTGTTGGCTTCCAGCTTTTGGAGAGCGTGGGAGACTTGACTCGTGCCGGTAAGCTTGGTCTTGCCGGGATGCAGGAACGGGCGCAATTGCTCGGTGGAAGCTTATCAATACAGCCTGAACCAGGCAGAGGCACTACCATAGTGGTTAAGGCACCGGTGTAAGCTGCTTTGTAGTATGAAAATACATAAGATGCATCAGTGGGATGTGAGCCATGCTCAGGCTAAAGCATTGCAGGTCAGCCTGGCAAAAAAGGTTGTGACTGAAGATGATGGTATTAATCCTCATTTGATTGCTGGTGTTGATATATCCTCGCCTGATCCTCGGGGTGTGGCTCGAGGGGCGGTGGTGGTGTTAGATTATCCTGAGCTCAATTTGATGGAGGTGAAGACTGTGGAAAAGGAAGTCACCTTGCCTTACATACCGGGGTTATTATCCTTTCGGGAAGCTCCGTTAATATTAGCTGCCTGTGAAGAACTATCCAGCGTTCCTGACCTGATTCTAGTCGATGGGCAGGGGATTGCCCATCCTAGGCGTTTAGGGCTTGCCTCGCATCTGGGACTTTTCCTTGATGTGCCTACCGTGGGCTGCGCTAAATCCATACTTCTGGGTAATCATAAGCCTCTAGGGGAAAAAGTTGGCTGCTATGCCGAACTGGTTGATAATGAGCAAGTCATCGGGGCTGCTTTAAGAACCAAGCTTGGAACGAAAGCAATATATGTCTCCATAGGTCATAAGATTAGCCTTAACTCAGCGATAAAGTGGGTGCTCAATTGCTGTCGCGGCTATCGTCTTCCTGAGCCAACGAGGTTAGCTCACCTTGCCGCTGGAGGCAACTTGAGAATAGAATCGAGTCAGCAAGGGAAGTTATTTGATTAACATTAAGGAGGAGCAATGGAAGAGCAGAAAGAGAAACTGGATGCTTTGGTTCGACAAATCTCACAAATAATGGAGCATCTTTGACATTCCTGGCAAAGAAAAGGAAGTTGCTCGGATAGAGCGGGAATCGGCAAGTCCTGATTTCTGGAGTGACTCAGCCAGAGCGCGGGCCGTAATGCGGGAGCTGGGAAAGAGGAAGAATCTAATTCGCCCCTGGCGTGAGTTGGAAAAGAAAGCTTCTGACCTTTATGAGCTTGTTTGCCTTGCTGAAGAGGAAGGTGACTCTTCGCTAAGTGAAGAGATAGATACGGGGATGGAGGAGGTAACTTCACAATTTGAGCGGCTGGAAAATCAACTGATTTTGAGTGGCGAGTACGATGCTCATAATGCCATGCTTGCCATCCACGCTGGTGCTGGTGGCACGGAGTCGCAAGATTGGGCAAGTATGTTGCTCAGAATGTATTTGAGGTGGTCGGAAAGGCGTAATTACCACGCTGAAACATTGGATATTTCCCCTGGCGATGAAGCAGGCATTAAGAGTGCTATCCTGGGAATTAAAGGGGACTATGCTTATGGGTATCTCAAGTGTGAGCACGGAGTTCACAGATTGGTTCGACTTTCGCCCTTTGATGCTGACCATGCTCGGCATACCTCTTTTGTGTTGGTGGAAGTTCTGCCTGAAGCAAAAGAAGAGGTGGATTTGCAGATAAATCCTGAGGATTTGAAGGTGGAGACTTTCAGGTCGAGCGGTCCTGGCGGGCAGCATATGCAAAAGACAAGCAGCGCTGTTAGGGTAACTCACCTGCCCAGTGGGCTGACCGCGGGTTGCCAGAGTCAGCGCTCCCAGCATCAGAATAAAGAAAGTGCATTGAGAATCCTTTACACTCGCCTTCTGGAGGTGGAGCGTGTGAAAAAAGAGGAGGAGAAATTGAAGCTCAAGGGTGAGCGTATTGAGGCTGGGTGGGGAAATCAGATTCGGAGCTATGTCCTTCATCCCTACAAAATGGTGAAAGACCATCGCACCGGTTTCGAGGTTAGTAATGCTGAAGCGGTGCTCGACGGAGAGCTGGATGAGTTTATCAATGCTTACCTGCGATCTAAAGTAGGGCAGTGACTAAATATGTGTCTGGCGAAGGGCTCAGAGTGACAGTTTATCAATGATAAAGGCTGTTATGGTTAAGCGCATCGGCTTGGTAATCCTGACACTTCTGCTGTTACTGGTTTTCTCTCCAGTTGAAGCTGAAAGCGATATCTCCGTCTTAGATACCAGCATAACCATGGATTTCCCTTACTCCCTTGCGTTTAATCTTGAGGCGGAAAGTTTGGCCGATATTCTTGATGCTCGGCTTCATTATCAGGTTGACAGGATGAATTATGCTCAGGTTGTTAGTGAGGGCTGGGCTGAGTTTACTCCGGCAACGAGGGTGGAAACTAGCTGGGTATGGGATATGAGGAAGGCGAGCTTGCCTCCTGGAGCTCAAGTAACATATTGGTGGACTATTAAAAATGCTGATGGTGAAGAGCTTCAAACTTTGCCCAAAGTGGTTTACTTTGAGGATGACCGCTATCAATGGCAGAGCTTGACTGACGGGGAAATGACTATTTTTTGGTATCACGGGGACGATGAATTCGCCAATGAGCTAATGAATGCCTGTCAGGAAGGACTTGCCAGGTTAACACAGGAATTCGGCGCTTACCTTCAAAGGCCTATCAATATATATGTTTATGCTTCATCACAGGAGTTGCAGGGAGCAATGATTTTCCCCCAGGAGTGGACTGGAGGCGTTGCCTTCACTGAATTTGGCATCATCGCCATTGGCATTTCGCCGGATAGCATTGATTGGGGAAAAGAAGCCTTAGTTCATGAGCTGACTCATTTAGTTGTTCACCAGCTAGTTTTTAGTCCTTATGGTTCATTACCTGTGTGGCTTGATGAAGGGTTAGCAATGTACAATGAGGGTGAGCTTTCCCCCCAGTTAAGGCAGCGACTGGAAGAAGCTATCTCTGAAGGCAATCTGCTCTCGGTTCGCAGCCTGTGCAGCCCATTTTCTGCCGACCCTGAGAAAGCCTATCTTTCCTACGCCGAGAGCTATAGCCTGGTGGAATACCTTTTGGGCAACTATAGCGGAGATAACATGCTTGATTTGTTAACTTTAATTAAGCAGGGCAGCACCTACGATGAAGCTTTGACTGAGGCTTATGGTTTTGATGTCGCTGGACTTGATACTCGCTGGCGAGAATCATTGCTGGTGGCTTTCACAGTCGTTGCGGTGAGCCAAAGCCCTTCGCCCTTCGCCCCTTGTCATTCGGAGCGTAGCGAAGAATCTCAGCCTGCCTCAATCGCTGGGTTATCAGCGTTAACTGTATCAGCAGGAGTTCGGTAGCTTGAAGGATTTTGGGAAAAGAATCTGGCGTCTGATATCATTGTCTTTTCTGATTTGTGCCCTGTTCTTGCCTCAGGCTAGCTGTATTTGTAACTGGCCTCCGCCTTCCAGTGAAGATGTCCTTAACCTCTGGGATACCGGACCGATAACCCTTGACCCGGCAATTTCCAGTGAGATGTCCTCTCATGCCTATGTGATGCAGATCTTCAGCGGGTTAGTCCGCCTTAATGATGAACTGGAGGTGGTGCCTGACATCGCTGAAAGTTGGGAGAAAAGTGAGGATGGCAAGACATTTATTTTTCACCTTCGCCAGGGGGTTAAATTTCACGATGGCAAGGAGGTCAAGGCGCCGGATTTCAAATATTCCTGGAAACGGGCTTGTGACCCTGAAACTGGCTCCCAAACAGCAGCTACCTATCTGGGCGATATCGTTGGCGTAACTGATAAGCTTGCTGGCGAAGCGGAGGAAATCTCGGGAGTCGAGATTGTTGATGATTACACCCTTCGGGTCACCATTGATGCCCCTAAAGCTTACTTCCTGTGCAAGCTTACCTATCCTACCGCTTTTGTCGTCGAACGAGCGAATGTAGAATCGGGAAGTGACTGGTGGCATCATCCAATTGGCACGGGCCCATTTGGGTTGAACAAGTGGGAACCGGGACAGGTTCTAATTCTGGAAAGGAATGAGCTTTATTATGGTGAGTTACCCCAAATTAAGCAGGTTGCCTTTCATCTCCTCGCTGGAAATCCTATGTCAATGTATGAAAACGGGGAAATTGATGTCGTGCCTGTCGGCACGTATTATATAGACTTGGTTAAAGATGAAGCTAGCCCGTTTCACCAGGAGTTAGCGGTAACCCCTGAGCTCAGCCTACACTACATTGGCTTTAATACCGGCGCTCCGCCCTTCGATGATGTGAATGTTCGCCGTGCTTTCAGCTATGCCGTGGATAAGGAGCGCATCATCAAATTGATATTCCGGGATATGGTAAATAAAGCTGATGGAATATTGCCTGCCGGGATGCCAGGGTATAGCGAGAATTTTACTGGGCTTGAATACAATGCAACCAAAGCTAAGGAGTGTATCGCTGCTTCTGAGTATGGCAATGTCTCTAACTTACCGCCGATTACCATCACCGTGGCGGGGTATGGTGGTGGTGTTTCTGACTACTTGGGGGCGATTATTCAAGGATGGCGGGAGAACCTGGGAGTTGACGTTCAGGTGAGACAGTTGGAATCGGAGAACTTCGTTTACCATCTGATGGAGGAAAAGGATGAGATGTTTATGCTTGCCTGGGTAGCTGATTACCCCGACCCTCATAATTTCCTGGACAATTTGTTTCACAGCGGCAGTGAGAATAATATCTTTGACTATCATAATCCCGAGCTGGATGTCTTGCTTGACCAGGCTGGTTGTGAGCAGGATGAGGATGCTCGGTTGATGATGTATCAGCAAGCTGAGCAGGAGATTGTCGATGAAGCACCTTGCTTGCCATTATGCTTTGGTAGAAATTATATTTTGGTTAAACCTTATGTCAGAGGTTATAAGCTCGGTCCTCTAGGGATTCCTGATTTGGCCAAGGTTTACATTGTGCAGTAAGTGCAAATAATTTAGTGCAAAGTGCAAAAGTCAGAGCCAATTTTCTCTAGCTGAGGTCTATTTACCGCCAGTGTAGGTTCTAATTTGCATTTTAAATTTGCACTTTACCTCTTGCAATTTTACTGTGCGTCACAGCGTAGCTCAGCTAGGCGTATGTCTCACGTCTTCTGTCCCGTCTACTCTGGCGTATCTACATGTCCTTGTGCCTTCTCCTGAGCGGTCATAGCGGAGTCGGTCATTGTCTCTTTGTAAACTGCCTCCCAGAAGTTGGCAAGAATTCCTTGCCGCCGAGGCTTGAAGCCATGCTCATTCTCATACGTGGCGGCTGTGGGAACACATAGCGGGTTCGATATGCAACAAACTTTCACAAACACTTCTTCGGAAACCTCGGTAGGGAATAAATCGCATATGGCATATAGGACGCTGGCTCTGTTTCTCCATCGCTCTCATATACTTTCTTGTCAGGGCTTTTGACTGCTTAATCTTCTCTTCTGGTGAAGTTGACATAAAACTATCCAGGCGTGATACTTTTGGTTTAATTAGTTCTGTTTGCTATTCAGCCATCATTGTAAATTACCTCGTGACATATTCTATCTTGTCTCCAGCTTTGATAAACTATGGTATTCCTGTAATACCATTTCACTTTGTGAAAAGGATGTTCCACATCGAGTCTGAATTTGGCACTCATGGCATAGTTGTTTCGAAACGGTAATGTGGCGTAACAAAACCATCATCGCTATTTGTGTTGGGGAGCTACTGCTCATGGTGGGAGCAGGGTTTCTCAGCCCCATACTTCCTGGTTTTGTCGAGGAGTTAGGGGTCAGCCAGGCCATGATTGGCACAATGGTGGGATTAGCCATCACTGCTTATGGCATAACCCGGGCGGCAATAGATATACCAGCAGGTAGAATAGCGCGACTCTGGGGACGGAGACCACTGCTTATTCTCGGTTGTTCCCTGGTGACCATCAGCGCCCTTGGCTATGTATTTGTTGCTGAATACTGGCAACTGGTGGCGTTTAGATTGCTTCAGGGGTTTGGGTCAGCTATCTTTAGCGTGACAGCTTTAATCGTTATCGGCGAAATCTCCACTCAAGCTAACCGAGGTCAATATATGAGCCTCTATTGGGGAAGCTTCCTGCTTGGAGCGAGCTTCGGTCCTACCTTAGGCGGCTTTATCGGTGAGTATTTTAGTTACAGTGCCGTTTTCCTTTCCTTCTGTGGGCTTTCCTTGGTTGCCACCATATTTAGCTATTTTTTCATACCTGAGACGAAACAAGAGAAAAGCACTCCTGCTAAATCGCCTGACTCTAACGTTAATCAAGCAGTTTCCACACCTCTGCGCAGAAACATAAATTTCTGGCTCATTTGCGCTGTAGTCCTGGTTATTTTGATCACCGTTAGTGGGAACCAGATAACACTAATCCCCATTCTGGGATATGAACATCTCGGGTTAACTGAGGGGCAGGTAGGATTAGCGCTTACCTTAGTGGCAGTAATGCAGCTAATTATGGTTCCTTTTGCTGGCAGGCTTTCGGACAGACTGGGTAGGAAGAAGCTCATCGTGCCTGGAGGAATAGTAACAGTGCTGGGATTGTTACTGTTTACCCGGGCAAACTATTATTTTTTGTTTTTGGGCAGCAGTGTGATATTGGGTATGGGGAGAGGACTTTGTGGGCCTGTGCCCACTGCTTATGCTGCCGATATTGCCTCTCCAGAGGATTATGAGCGCACCATAGCGATTTACCGCACCGTAAGCGATGCTGGGTGGGTTATTGGCCCCATTACGCTTGGCTGGCTTAAGGATGTAAGTGGGATAAATTCCCCCTTCTTCTTGGGCGCAGCGTTACTTTTCGTGGCTACAATTTGCTTCGCCCTGTTAGCCAAGGAGACAGTTAGCCGCAACAGATAAAAAAGAATAACGAAGCAATCTCTAGACCCTTCGCTACTCTTTCGTTTGTAATGACGGTGAAAAGCTCGAGCACAGATTAGCAATGATATAGAATGCGGGATAGGATATAATGAGCCTTGCTAGGAAGGAATACGAGATGGGATTTTTGGGAGGGTTACTGAACGAGCAAAGTCATGATTGCTTTAGCTTTGGCTGAAATGCTGCGAGAAGAAAGATGAATTGTATTGGCATCGATATGGTGGAGATAGAGCGCATTGAGGAGGCTATAAAAAGATGGGGGGAGAGATTTCTCAACAGAATTTACACTGAATCTGAGCTTATAATCTGCGGAGGTAGTGTTTCATCCTTGTCCTGCCGGTTCGCTGGCAAAGAGGCGGTGATGAAGGCGTTAGGTACCGGTGTTAAGGGGGTTGGGTGGCGGGAAGTTGAAATTCTTGCTGACAATCTTGGCAAGCCTGTGGTGCGACTTTACGGCCGGGCTAAGGATAGAGCAGCAAAATTAAGCTTGAAGGAATTCTCCGTCAGCCTTTCTGATACCAGGCAATTTGCTATCGCTGTGGTTATAGGAGGCTAATATCTAATCTTATTAGCTACTTTCTCCCAGAGTAAGGACTTGTGATTTCGCTAACTTCACCCAAAATCACAACCTCTCTATCTTGATAGGCAGCAGTATTATTCTTTATGTCTTGAGCTGTACTAATCTCGGTGGTGAACACGAATCCAACAAGAGCACATCCCGCTGCTGTGATAACGAAAATAATCCCAGCTTTCTTGTCATTCACCACCTTCTAAATGTGAAGCTTCCAATAATAGCTAATGCCCCGATAACAATTAAGAAGGTAGCCACTAAATAGCTAAGAAGGTTGGGGAAGACAAAAATCAAGATGCCGAAAAGAAGGCAGACAACGCCTATGAAAACTGACGGACGCATAAAAATCAGTGGCCGCATATTCACCTCCTTTAGCCGCTATTATAGCAGTTAGCTTATCAATTAAAGCGAGTCTTTGCTATAATCATGGCGATATGTTAGCCAAGGTAGCGAGTTGTGCTGTGGTTGGTCTGGAAGGAGCTGTAGTTGAGGTAGAGGCTGATATATCATCTGGATTGCCTTCGTTTACCATTGTGGGCTTGCCTGACAAGGCTGTTCAAGAAGCGCGAGAAAGGGTGAGAGCAGCGATCAAGAATTCAGGATATACTTTCCCCAATCGCCGCATCACCGTGAACCTGGCGCCAGCAGACTTGAAAAAGGAAGGTCCTGCTTATGATTTACCCATAGCTATAGGTATTCTATTGAGCTCAGGGCAAATAGCCTCTGACCTTTCCCATAGCTTATTTGTGGGCGAATTATCTCTCGATGGCAAATTACGCCACACACATGGTATATTGGCCATGGCGGCTTTAGCCAGAGATAAAGGCTTATCTCACGTTTTTCTGCCTCTTGACGATGTCAAAGAGGCTTCTATAGTGGATGGCCTTCGTTTGTTCCCAGCAGAGTCCCTGGGCCAACTTGCTGACCATCTTAAAGGCGAAATGCAGATAGCTGAGTATCATCGCGATGGGAAGTGGGAGGAAGAAGTTCGTGAGCATTACCCCTTCGATCTTAGCGATATTAAGGGACAGGAACATGCCAAAAGGGCATTGGAGGTAGCTGCTGCAGGAAGACATAATATACTCATGATGGGGCCACCAGGGAGCGGTAAGACGATGCTTGCCCGTTCTCTGCCCTCTATACTTCCCTCGCTTACTATGGATGAAGCTATAGAGGTGACTAAGATTTACAGCGTTACTGGATTATTGCCACAGGATGCCCCCTTGATCGTGGAGCGTCCTTTCCGCTGTCCACATTATACTATCTCGCATGCCGGTCTGGTCGGTGGTGGACAATGGCCGCGTCCTGGAGAGATAAGCCTCAGTCACCGTGGGGTTCTTTTTCTAGACGAATTCCCCGAATTTGGACATGCCACCCTGGAATCATTGCGGCAGCCTATGGAGGATCGAACAATCACGGTCAGCCGAGCTCAAGGCAGCATTACCTTCCCTGCTAGTTTTATGCTCGTGGCAGCGATGAACCCTTGCCCTTGTGGTTATTACGGTGACCCATTCAGGGAGTGCAAGTGTTCCCCTGGTGAAATTTCCCGGTATCATAAAAGGATAAGCGGACCGTTAATCGATCGCATTGACATCTTTGTGGATGTTCCTCACATTGATTATGAAAAACTAACTGATGAGAGACCAGTGGAAGGCTCAGAAGAAGTCAGGGGAAGGGTAGACTCGGCTCATCAAATTCAACTGGAGCGCTTTACAGGAACGAAACTAAAGTGTAACGCTGATATGACACCGGCCGAGGTAAAGCAATTCTGTGTTGTGGAACCAGCAGGACAAGCGCTACTTCGTGCTGCTATGAAGCAACTTTATCTCACTGCCCGCGCTTTCCACCGTGTCCTCAAGGTTTCCCGTACTATTGCCGACCTCGAAGGTAGTGACGTCATCAAGACCTCTCACCTGGCTGAAGCCTTACAATACCGTCATAAGGAAATAATCTAGGTGTTATAACATGAGCCAGAGCACCCCACCAGCGATGGCAAGAAGGGTGCCAAGCACTATAGCAACTCTGCCGCCTATTTGCCAAGCATTCAGCCAGGGACGCTCAGGTTCGTGAGCTAGAAATTCTTTTAGGTCCCGTTGAATGGATTTGGAATTGTAATAGGTTTTCACCTCTTTTCTATTCCAGAGCAAAAAGGTAACCCCTAGTAGAATGAAGAAGATTCCCATTGCCAGGATAGCCTGGCAGGTGGCAAGCGTCATATTTATTTAAGTTCCACAGAAGCGCCTGCAGCCTCTAGTTTTTGCTTTACCGCGTCTGCCTCTTCCTTAGAGACACTTTCTTTCACTGTCTGTGGGGCAGCTTCAACCAGGTCTTTAGCTTGCTTCAATCCTAAACTAGTTAATTCACGCACTGCCTTGATGACCTCAATCTTCTTGTCTCCAATACTGTTTAACACAACAGTGAACTCTGCCTTTTCTTCTGTAGCGGCTGCTTCTGCAGGTTGAGCTGTAGCAGCCGCTGTTGGTACGGCGCCTACAGCTATAGGAGCGGCGCTGATTCCTAGCTCATTTTCCAGTGATTTCACCAAATCAGCCAAATCCACTACCGTCATATCTTTAATAGCAGCAATGATCTCTTCCTTGGTTATTCCTTTTGCTTGCTTCTTCTCCTTTGAAGGTTTTGCCTTGTCTTTTTCTTCCTTTGCTGTTTTCTCCGTTGCCATATTTACCTCCTTCTTTATGTGCCAATTTTTTGGATTCTACTTTGTAATATGAATAATAGCCTGTGTAGTGGGGCATTAAGGACATTGTTTAGATTTAGCAAAGGGGCTTGCATTTGCCCGATCAACTTAGCGATGAGTACTTCTTGGGATGGCAGGTTAGCTAATTCCATAATCTCACTGGCACCGAGCACTCGCTCCCCCA
>Ga0307432_1000181_pt1 | contig 52357 bp, 49 predicted proteins | sample SalMarWE160150MG_FD_202158 | JGI IMG/M metagenome (GOLD analysis project Ga0307432, IMG submission 202158) | Salt marsh sediment microbial communities from the Plum Island Ecosystem LTER, Massachusetts, United States - WE1603-150 | ecosystem: Environmental > Aquatic > Marine > Intertidal zone >...
GGGCAATGTTTTGACTACATCGAGATTCGGACAACTTCGACAAGCCCAACCCCGTTCAAGAGCTCGCCACCGCCCATCGACACCGCGAAAAAAACTCAGATTCTGCGCAGCTGCTCAACTTGGGCTAGGCCGGGTGGACCATGTCCTTTGGATATGGGGGAGACGATGACATACGCTCGGTTTCGCAGCCCATCTGGTCCGCACAGCGGACCGTATAAAATGGTGATGCTATCCGCTACGATCATCGCCCTGCGTCGGTCAGGTTCATTCTCCGAGCCGCGATCGTAAGAGCCCAACCCAGTGGTGCCCCCGGACAGGTCCGGGTAGTCTTAGGCAGAAATATTGCCGGATCGATCCTACGTGTCGTCGGGTGGGCGAAGGGCCAGCGGCGGGCTGAGGATTTCCCTCAGCACGACCGCGTGGCGAAGCGTCTGGCGCGACAGTCGGCCGATCACCGGAATGCGTACACAAGCTTGGGCGGCGGCGGTTGCCTCGTCCGGTGCCGGTTCAAGGTGGCTGAGTCTCTTCTCCACGGCCTCTTCGAAACGCTCCTCCCCCTCCAGCACCCTCGATTTGAGGTGCGCCATTCTTCTTTCCCTGGCCGCCTCGAAGCGAGCTTCTTCTTCCATTACGGTCACTTCGAGATGACCAAGGCGTGCCTCCGCGCGGGCCGGCGCGGGCTTCTGAGGGCGACGGGGACGCGGTGGTGCGGCCGCTGGTTTCGGCCTTGGCGCGGTGCGGGGTGGATGAGAACGTACGATGGGCGGCTCCGCCTGTGGTGATGGCGTCGGTTGCAAAGGCCTGGCTACGGGATGCACAGGTTGACCACGGCGTTGCGGTGGGGCGGGGTGAGGCGGGGCGCGCATCACCTTACCCTTCTCGTTGCCTGATTCTTCCGACTCTTTGGGCGAGAACGCCGCGATAAGCTTCTTGGACACGGCCCCGAAAATCGAACCACCCACAACTAGCAGAATGATGACGATCTCGATCCAATTCCCCGCATCAGTCTGTGCCAGTATCACGCACTCCACTGATCAGACTCCGCTGCAAGCGCTCTGCGCCCCGCGTAGGGCAGGTGGTTTTTCCGGCCGCGCCGGGAGGTTCATCTGCCGGCCCATAAAGGCAGGTCAACGTTCCGCTGACGCGGAACAACACTTGCCCTACGGGGTTTGGGCTTCCGCCGATTCTCTTACGGCCCCCATGCCACCCAACCGTGCGGGCTCAAGCCGTCGGCTCGTCTAACTCTTCTGTTCCGTCGGACCGTCACCCTTGCCGATCGAATCGCGCATCGAGGTGTCGGCCTGGATGTTCTTCATGCGATAGTAGTCCATGATTCCGAGGTTCCCGCTTCGGAAGGCCTCAGCCATCGCCTTGGGCACCTCGGCTTCGGCAAGGACGACTTTGGCCCGGTTTTCCTCGACCTTGGCAGTGTTCTCGGCGGCCAGGGCGATGGCCATGGCGCGGCGTTTTTCGGCCTCGGCCTGGAAGCGCCGCTTGTCGGCTTCGGCTTGGTCGGCTTGGAGCTTCGCACCGATATTGCTCCCGACATCGATATCAGCGATGTCGATCGATAGGATCTCGAACGCGGTTCCGGAGTCGAGGCCTCGAGCAAGAACGGCTTTGCTGATTCGATCGGGATTCTCCAGGACTTCCTTGTGCGTCTCCGCGGAGCCGATTGCACTGACGATGCCCTCGCCCACGCGGGCGATCACGGTCTCCTCCGTGGCGCCGCCGATGAGCTGTGCGATGTTGGTCCGGACGGTAACCCTCGCCTTGGCCTTCAACTGGATACCGTCCTTGGAGATCGCGTCGATCGTTGACTTGCCGAGTTCCGGATTCGGTACGTCAATGACCTTCGGATAGACGCTGGTGCTGACCGCGTCGAGGATATCCCGTCCAGCTAGGTCGATCGCACAGGATTTTTTCCAGTCGAGATTCAGGACAGCCCGGTTGGCGGCGATCATCGCCCGAGACACGTTCACAACCCGCCCACCAGCCAAGTAGTGGCTTTCCAGGTCGTTCGTCGTGATGTCGTGGATACCGGCTTTGACAAGCTGGATCTTCGCGATCACGACCGTTGACAGATCGACCTTGCGTAGGCGCATGCCGATCAGGTCAAACAGCGAGACATCCGCGTTGCTCATGTACGCCTGCAGCCACAGCCTGAAGAACTGCGCGATGACGATGAGTATGACAAAGGCGACCACGCCAACCACGGCGGCGACGATCCACCATCCGGACGAACTTGGTGCCTGCGCCAAAACCAACAGTGCATGCGGACTCATAATTCACACCCTTTCCATAAAGTGCGTTCGACTGCCGTAAAGGCATCACTCCAAAGCCCGGTCGATCCCGCGCCCCGCCTTGAACCTAGTGCTCCGTTGCCCCTCAATTGAGAAACCGGCGGCATGGGTAACGACTATCTTACCCACGTTCTGAGGGTGTGCCACACGGGTCCGCCAAAGCAGACCCACGCCACCCGACGTAATCGCATCCATCAACCAGCGTGTCACAGGGCACTAGGTCTTCTTTTCCTGAACGGCCAGGTTACTGCCCGAGATCCTAACCCCCTCGACCGTGACACCGGCTTCAATCATGCCGAACTCGGCTATACACGAGACCCGTTTGCCGTTGAACTCGCAAATCCCGACGGGTCGCAACGGGGTCTGACTTCGGCCCGTCTGCCCGACCAGCCGGGTCAATGCCTCGATCGGTACACTGGTGTTATTGGTTGTGAGCAATGGGTTGGGCGGTGCTATCCGTCTTCCGACCGGCGTGCGATGCCAGTACTTGATGGCGACAAACGCAAACGCTGGGACGAATACCAAGCACGCGAAAATGGCGATGATGCCCGCCTCGCGTCCGCCGTATGTAAACGTTTTGACAACGGCTGTTATTAGAAAGCCCAAACCAGCCACCGACAAGATGCCGTGCGACGGAATGAAAATCTCCGCGACGAGCATCAGCACGCCGATGGTGTAGAACAGAACCAAAATGCCCAAATCCGACATGGGGTTGCCCCCTCGCTGCGCAACAAAACCGTTTGTGAAACAGGCTTTCCAGCCTGTCTTGTGACCGACTGGAAAGTCGGTCCCTCTCGCTCTCACAGGTCCTGATGCAGCCTGTTTACTGTCTACGAGCGCGGACAACGACGCGATTGCCTCGACGCTCAATCACCTCAACCTGCACACCGGTGCTAAGATACTCGCCCTGGGTCACGACGTCGACCAGTTGTGACCCGAATCGGGCCTTGCCGGCCGGATGCAGCGGACCCGCCGTCTCACCGACGTCGCCGACGCGCGCCAGCCCACGGTACGGATCGTCGGTCGCCACCTCAGAGGGAGTCGGATTCGCGGGCACGAAACGCCTGAAAACCGGCATGTGTGGCAGATAGCGGCTGAGCATAACCATGCCGATCAGCGAGGCCACCATCGACGAAACCAGTGTCATCATCGCGATCTTGAGGTAGTGCAACGACGAAGGCAACGACGGAATGTAGAGCGGGACCGATCGCCCAGGCTCATCCGGAACGAATGTGGCCAAAAGACCGATAATGACCAGAATAATGCCGGAAATCCCGGCGACGCCGAAGCCCGGGATGACAAGCACCTCCAACGCGACGAGCAGAAAGCCCACAACGATGAACAGGATTTCCCACACGTTGGCGAGGCCGGCCAGATAGGGCGCGCCGACGAAGACGGCCAGCGCAATGAGCGCGACCAGCCCCGGCACGCCGACGCCCGGCGTATGGAACTCCACATACGCGCCGAGCATGATGATGACGAGCAGGAACCCGCGGACCCACATCGAGGTCATCCAGAGTGCCAAGGTCTCCGACCACAACGGATCGATGCGAGTTACGCTCGTAAGCCCGTACCGCTCGGAAAGGCCATGCTCATCCGCAACGACGCCCCTACTGAACCCGTACGCGTGGGCTTCGCTCGCGGACATCTGCAGGAGCTGATTGTCCCGAACCACCGGCTGAACCGCGTCGACTTCGGTGTCGAGCACGACGTCGTAATAGGTTTCGACGAGCTTCCACTTCGGCTTCTGCCGCGGGGTAGGTTCGCCAGCACCGGCGGCTGTTTCTTTGTCGGTGATTTCAGCCTCATCGGCCTTGTCCGCCGCCTTGGTCTCGCCGGGCTCGCCGAGCCGTTTCATCTTCTCCTCGCGGAAGACGAACTCGCGTTTTCCGGTCTCGATGTTCTCCAACCACCAGACCTCGCGGTCGGGATCGACCAGTGATTCGCAGAGTGCCTGGTTGTAGCCGCGAAGCTGCGCCGAAGCGCGAACGTCTCCCAGAACCGGAGTGGTGATCTTTGCCTTGAGCTCTTCGGGTATCGCCTGCGCCCCGCCGGGCATCCCCATGATGACCTGGGCATCGCCGATGCGCGATGACCGGGCCATGACTATCTCCTCGCACGCCACGGCTACGAGGGCTCCTCCGGAGTGGGCCGTCGTGTTCACCCATGCGACCGATTTAATGCCGGTCAGGTTCCTGATCTGATCGGCGATGTCAAATGTGCTGGTTACCAGGCCACCGGGTGTGTTCAACTCGAAGATAAGCGTGGTTGCGCCGCGACGACGGGCTTCCTCTATGCGGCGTTTCACGCTACTGGCGGTGATGTCAGTGATCTCGGTGTGAATCGGAATGATCACGCCGAGGTTGTCCGGCATTTGAATCGTTGTGGAGTCAGGCTCACCGGCAGGCTTCTGGTTGGAGTCCGTCTGAGCGTGCACGGCAACTCCAGGCCAGAATGCGGCCGTAACAATAGATAGGATAAATGCCTGTCGCACGCTCACTTGCTTTGACTCGTTGTAATCGGCCATAAAGGGCACCTCTTGATCTGAATGCAACCCGCCACTGCGGGCTACCGGCACCATTTGCTAATTGTACGGCCCTGCGGGTTTATCGGCAAGTTGAAACGGCGCCCAAGTTTAGAACCGCCTTGACACAAGTTGACACCTGCCGCACAGGCGGACACATTTTTACACTCACATGCAGCTCGCACGCCACCACTCGATTGTCCGCTTAAGCCCATCTTCCAGGTCGGTGCCGGCCCGCCAGTTCAGGGCGGTGGCGGCCCGCATGGTGTCGAGCTGCCGGCGCGGTTGTCCGTCCGGGCGCGACGCATCCCATATGATCCGTCCTTCGAAGCCGCACAGACGGGCGATTCGCTCCGCGAGGTCGGCAATCGCAATCTCCCGACCCGTGCCGAGGTTGATCGGTTCGGAATCGTTGTGGATTTCGGTTGCCTTGACGATTGCCTCGGCCGCGTCGTCGACGTACAGAAACTCGCGGCCGGCCTTACCCGTGCCCCAGCATGTGACCGTGTCGAGGCCCTTGTCGGCGGCACCGAAGAACTTGCGGATCAGCGCCGGGATCACGTGCGAGGTCTCGGGATCGAAGTTGTCCCCCGGGCCGTAGAGGTTGACCGGGATCAGGAAGACGCCGTTGAACCCGTACTGTCTGCGGTAGGCGTCGAGCATGACACCTAGTGCCCGCTTAGCAACACCGTACGGGGCGTTTGTTTCTTCGGGATAGCCACTCCAGAGGTCCTCTTCGTGGAACGGCACAGCACAGTGTTTCGGGTAGGCGCAGACCGTCCCGACCTGGACAAACTTTTCTACGCTGCGTAGGCGGGCCTCTTCAATCAGATTCAGCCCCATGGCCATGTTCGCATAGAAGAATCGGCCCGGTTGCTTCTGGTTGGCCCCGATCCCACCGACCTCAGCCGCCAGGTGGATGACGATTTCCGGCCGGGCTTCGTTGAACAGCCGTGCGACGGCATCGGTCCTGGTCAAGTCGTACTCGTGCGATCGCGGTATGAAGACGTCACTCGCGCCGCGTTTATCTAACTCCGTGCAGACGACCCGGCCGAGAAAACCGGCCCCACCGGTTACGCAGATTCGTTTGTTGGTGAAGTTAGATGACATCGTTCAGTCACTTACGACCTGGTTGTATACGTCCGGGCCGGCAATTGGTGGTACGCGTCTGCCGACGGAGTCGGCGGGTCGTGCATCAGGCTGTAGGCTACGACCTGGCTGCGCCAGACCGTGCCACCCGACCGAATTGTTCCGTCCCCACATGATCTATACCGCAGTTGCGTGATTTATCATTGCTGAGGAGCCCCGTCCACCTTCTCGGCGCGGGTGATGTGCATAAGTGCACAAAAAACGGATCTTTCCACGGGCCCGTCTGGGCCCTTCGGCCCGGGTACACCCACGATGACCTTCGATCGCTCGACAAGGGCAAGCTCGGGGTGACGGATATCGAACGCGCTGCCATCTGACATATGGATGCGAAACGGCTCAAACGGCTTGGCCCGCAGGAACTCCAGAATGTCTTCGGGTCTCATGGGCACACCACCTTCCGGAAAACTGATTAATGCAAAACATTGTACGGATCGTTCCGAACAAGATCAAACTTGGTCCAGGAACCGCCGTACGATTCATATGACACCGATTCGGTTGGCACCGGTTTCCAACCGGTGCAGCTCTCAGTGCCCTCGTCGGCGAACCTAAACCCATGCCTTCAATTATTCTCATCGTGCTCGACGGGCACGACGCATAAGGACGTTCTTCCGATATAAACGACGTATCGTTCGTCCGCAGACCAGCAGATGTCCACGAATTTATCTCTTCCCGGCTTCGCCTGGCGCCCCGCCAGCCGAGTAACCATCGGGATGCGCAGGCGCTTACCCACCAGAGTTGCATCAGCCAACGACACGACGTGATGGTAATGTTGTCTGCTGCTGCCACGGACCATGCCTCCCATAAGGCCCCCCATCTGCATATCCGGGTCAGCAGAGACAAGGACGACCATGGGCTTTTCCACAAATCCGGGACCGGACGCACGACGATCAGCAATACATCGCCTGTGTTCGGCAAGGCGCTCGTCCAGAGGCGACCACTCGTCCGTCGAGCATGCTTCCACGCTCGGGGACAACACCCAACGAATGCTTTTTGTCCCTTTCTTCAGAAACGTCTTCATCTTCTTGTTGAAGTCGACACCATAAACGGACTGGGTGTCAAACTGAACGAAGAGTGCCGCCACTTCGATTCCACATCGCGTAATGTAAACCTGCGCGTTGTTCCAGTGATCACTACTAACAATCTCAATCGTTTCCGCCGCCGGATCATATTTATAGTACGACCAGAGCCCAGGCATATCCGGCGGCTCGCTCTCGTCTGGCGATGAGGTGGGCTTGCCCTCCTCCGTCCTTGCCCGTCGGATCAACAGTACATCACGATCCGGAAACACCATCAATTCAGTACGGCCCTCCAGAGCAGGCCACCCAGGCGGTGTGAAGATCTTCACATTCGACGCGATCCGTACCCACGACCAATATAGACCAATTGCAGTTACTATCAGAACGCCCAGTATGGCAAGGCAGCAGAGCGAGAGCCTCTTAACCAAACGTGCCCACTCAAACTTCCTGCGATTGCCGTCCGTTTTACACCAGTCCTTGTGGCCCCAGTTTGTGTAATCCTGATTCATGTGGTACGGGTCTTGGTACGTGTTTAGCGTGCCCGGAGGCCGCCGAGTAGCTCCCCTCCTTGCCAAGGAGGGGCTGGGGGAGGTCCATCGTTGATCTACAAAACCCCCTAAATCCCCCCTTAGCAAGGGGGGACGCTAAACACTCGCCCCTTTGCAGGGGGGATGCCAAGCACGCATCCCGTCACAAAGGGGACGCTAAGCATGCACCCCTTTGCACGGAGGCGCATAGCGTGTACCGGCCGTCAACCGGTGTGTCACGATGCTTCGATTCTCCCCTTCTTCACCACCGCTTGCACGCAGTTTCGGCCGGGTTCGTACATCCACCGGTTATGGTTGGGGACGTCTAGGATCACAAGGTCAGCTTGCATCCCCACCTGAATCGCACCGAGGCGGTCTTGGCGATTGAGCGCCGCGGCGGCGTTGGCAGTGGCAGCCACCAGGGTCTCGGTCGGCGTCATGCGCATCTGCGTGCACGCAATGTGCATCACCAGAGGCAGCGACTCGACCATGGCCGATCCGGGGTTGTAGTCCGTGGCCAGTGCGACCGGCAGGTCGGCGTCCAGAAGGCGCCGGGCCGGGGCCTGCTCGACACCGAGGAAAAACGAGCAGCCGGGCAGCAGGACAGCCACACAGCCGGCCGCCTTCATCGCGGCGATACCGGTGTCATCGATCGTTTCGAGATGGTCGGCTGAGACCGCCCCGACCTCTCCCGCCAGCGCGGTGGCACCCATTTGCGTAATCTGATCGGCGTGCAACCGCGGCGTCAGGCCGAAGCGCCTGGCCGTCGTCAGGACCCGCCGCGACTGATCGATACCAAATGCCGTTCGCTCGCAAAAAACGTCGCAGAACTCAGCGAGACCTTCGTCGCGCATGCAAGCAAGCAGAGACTCGTCGAGCACCGAATCGAGGTACTGATCCGGCCGGCCCTCAAACTCGCGCGGGATCGTATGAGCGGCCAGGTACGTGGCGACCAGCTCGACAGGCTGAAGCTCCTTGAGCCGTCGGATCGCTTCGAGCATCTTCAACTCGTCCCCGGCGTTGAGACCGTACCCGCTCTTGATCTCGACGGTCGTCACACCGTTTTGCAGCATTCGCCGCAAGCGCGGCAGGGCCAGCTCGACAAGCTCGTCGCATGAGGCCGAGCGTACCGCCTCGACGGTGACCTTGATCCCGCCACCGGCCTCGGCGATCTCGGCGTATGATTTACCCTCAATCCGCTGAACGAACTCCGCCTCGCGCGTGCCGGCGAATACCGTATGCGTGTGGCAGTCGATCAGGCCGGGTACGACACATCCGCCTCGGGCATCGACGATCTGGCAGTCGGGCGGTGCGTCGAGTTCCCGCTCCGTGCCGAACCAGGTGATGCGCTCGCCGTCGACGAGCACCGCGGCCGACTCGACACACCTCGCATTCCGCATCGATCGCCCACCGACAGGACCGGGTGGGACGACGACAAGCTCACCTATGTTGCGAATCGCCAGCATTGATTGCCATCCGTTCAGAGATACCTTCCATGGTCATGCAGATCCGTCGCTTGCGCTCCGGGCTCGGATTTCCTTTGTCGCACAGGGGACTGATATTCAGCCGTGTACTTTGCCGATGGACGAATATCCTTCTTGCACGGCGTAATATCTCATTAACGAACCGAGCTGTAAACGACTGCGCGTGTTATCGTCCTCCGTAGTACATTCGAGTGATCAGCGGTTTTATGTAGCGGCCGGCGTCCCCGCCGGCCGTCGGGCGCAATAACGCCCGCCCGGGGAGACGGCATGCGAGGACGCAGGCCGCTACAAGCTGTAAACGCCCCGTGCAGTAACGCTGCTGGCTTGGCACCCGGTTCGGAGGCGATTATCGTTGATGGAAGCCGTGGGCGATACAACTACCATTTCGGAGGCGATGCCTCGGACTACTGAGGGAGTCCGTGAGCCGCGCTGGCCTGCGGCGATGGCCTTCGTGGCCGGCTGGCTCCTACCGGCAACGACGGCGCGACGAACTCAACATGTGCCGCTTGCGTACGCGTGGCTGGTTCATCTGATCGCGGCTCTGATCATCGTCGCGCTTATCATCCTCCTTGTGGCGTGGTCGGAGGCAGGCGGTCATTTGTACGATATTGACCGCGTCTTTCTTAAATTCGAACTGATTGTCGACGAGATCGCTGAGGAGCTTACTTCCCCTCCTTACGGAGAGACTGCGGCCGTACTTGCTGTCGCGCTGTCGATCGAGGCAGCGTTCCTGGTGCTCGCGCTTTTGGTCATGCCGTGGGGGGCGCGCGACGAGCCATTGCGGGCGAGCTTTCGCAACGCACTTCGACAAACATGGCTGCGGACGGTGCAGATCATTCCTTGTGTGTTCATTGTCGGATCATTTGCGGTTATTGTGAATCAACGTGGAGGCGTATTCTCGTATCTTGAGTATGGAATACCCATGATCGTAGAAGCGGGCTTCGCGGCGGCGCTTTGGCTTCTGTGGGGTCTGTTGCGTGCCGTCGGTGCGAGCCGGGCCGTGCCGCCGATTGAGCGGCCGCCGATGTGTGAGGCGTGTGGTTATAACTTGACCACGATTCCAATGGATAGCCGGTGTCCCGAGTGCGGCATCGCGGTTGCAGTCTCATTGGGTCCTGACGCGAGAGCCGGGACACCGTGGAACCGGCGACAAAATGTGGGATGCTGGCGCGCATGGTGGCAATGTTCTGTCACAGCGTTTCACTGCCCCGGTGAGCTTGGTCGCCAGGTCCGGGTGATCTCGCCCGTAACTGATCATCGCGTGTTTTTGGCCCTTCATCTTCCCGTCATCTTTCTGATCGGGGCCGCAGGCATCATGGCGTTATACGTTGCGATTGAAGGCTTCGATGAGTTGGCTGAAGAACCTACGTTCGTGTCTATCGCCGCGCCGATCCTCGGGATTGCCTGCGTCGGCGGCGCCGTGCTGTTTGCCCTTTTCGCAGCATTGATCGTTGGCGTGATCGAAAGCCTTCGCTGCAAACGCAATCTCCTGCCTGGTGCGATTCAGGTAGCCTGCTACTTGGCTGGATTCCTGGCCGTGTGGGTACTGTTCGGCGCCATCAGCAGTGTGACTATGGTGGTGCTCAGCGACACGCACTGGTTCTATTCTCTCGAAATACTGACAGGGATCGATCAATATGTCCTGGGCACTTGGCTGTGGCTGCTGACCAACGCGGTGTGGGGTATCTGGTACTTCGTTCTGGTGGCGCGTGGCACCGCCGGAACCAAGTACGCCAATCGATAGCCGCGCTGGTCATGCACAGTGGGCAGCGGCAAGGTGTCAATCTGGAGTGCATCCCGTTTTGGATGGCACGGGCAAAATTCTGAACCCATGATAAAGGGTAACTCTTCAGCCGTTTGCAATCCCATGCTCAAGCTGCTGCCTCCAGGCGATCTTGCCCTCCACGTTCCGCGCGGTTACCATGCTGAATCGGCGATGAACGTCCAAGCCGATCATCACCGCCACCCGATCCGTCATCTTCATGGCTGTCTCCCATCGTTATGGTGTTCTGGATACTCACAACAACAACGCGAGTATCCTAACGACCAGGCCGAGGTTGGCTCACTTCATAGCTTCTCCTTGTATGCGATCAACGCCGGACAATATACCTTCCGGCAGGAGACAGCCTTTCATGCGATTACTTTCGAGCAGGCATTCAGCCTGCAACGCGCACGTCTTTATGTGCCGGGGGAGCACGGCATCTTCAGCAACATCATCCGCGTACCCATAACGTTGCCACCGGAGCGTTTTCGGGGCGTGCCAAAGCGGAATGAGGGTGGCTCAAGCGTTCCGACCACAGAGTGAACTGCTCTTACGGAACATCCTTTATGTAAGACAATAGAGTGGCTTTGTCCAGTGTAAGTGTGTGGCTCAATTCGGCGCAAGCTGATTGTGGCGGGCCCGCAAGGCCGGGAGCTGCCCCATCAGGACAGCATCTTTTCCCTAACGTCACGCCGTTTGTTTCCGACGATCGCGGTGTATTGAATGGGCTGACGGTTGGTCCCGACCCGGTGCTGGTAGCGCTGCGTCTTGCGAACGTCAAGCGTCTTGTCGACCATCACCGATTGGATGAGCTTCGCGAATTCACTGCTATCGTTCTGATCGAGGAAACTTGACTTGATGTTGAAGGCGATCCAGCCGCCGGGCTCGATCAGGTTGTAAGCGTTGGCGAACGCCTCGGTGGGAATGTCCCCGAAGCCAAGAGCTGCGACGCAGGTTAGACAGTTGAACCTATACCCAGCGAGTTCACGTCGATCGCTCTGATTCAATCGCGTCATATCAACAACGCGGTAGTTCGCATAGATACCCGGGCGATCCCGCTCTGTGGCCTCAGCGGCCGCCTCGATGATGTCCGCGCCGACTATAAACTTAACACCCATGTCAGCGAGCTCTTCGCCAACCATGCCGTTTCCGGCACCGAGATCCAGCACTCGCAACGCGGCTGCCTGTGTGCCCGCGGCAGTCAGTTCGGCCTCAAAGAGCTTCCGAATCCTGGCCGGAGAGTCGCACTTCAGGATGTCGTAAATGAGGTGTTCGTACAGACCGGGCACGGAGAACAGTTCATCGTAGTCATGGAGCCGAATCTCACGCCACTCGCCGTTCACGCGGACCACGCACCACTCTTCATCCTGCGTGAACGAGAGATCCGCCGGGGGCAGGGCGATTCGGAGGTCGTTGTGTAGCGTGCTTCGTTGTCCAATATGCGTGCTCGTCGCCACGGTCATACAAAAAGCTCCTTGCGGGTTCGTCAGGGTACTGTTGGCGCTTTCGCGGGAATTGCCTCTGAGTCAGTGGACTCGGCAGCGGTCTCAGCCGGCGACATCACCGGCGGCGCCCCTTGGGTGGCCGCATCCAACGACCCAGGCACCAGCAGTGGCGAAGCATCGAGGGACTCCGCGTCCATCATCGCCGCGATGCGCTGCAACGTTGCCAGGATCGTGGTCTGCTCCCACTCCTCCAACCTCATCAGCTCCTGTCGGAACCGGTCTTGCAGGAGCGAGGGAGCTGCCGCCAGGACATCTTCCCCGTCGCAGGTGAGGCGGACGGTAACGCTTCGCCGGTCCTGCCCGTTCCGGGTTCGATCTACCAACCCTCTATTCGTGAGTCGATCCAGGATACCCGTCACCGTTGGCCCGCTAAGATGGACCGCTCGGGCGAGGGCGCCGGTCGAGGATACGCCCAGGTTGGCCGCAGCTTGCAGGGTAGCTAGCTGCGGTCCGGTCAGCCCATGCTCCTCAGCGAGCCGCCGAGAATGGAGATCGATGGCGCGTATGATCCGGCGAAGCGCCGCGACGATCTGGTTTTCCATGCTGAGTGTGGTTCCCACGCTAACCCTTCCGAGACAAGCACTCCGTCCGATAGTTACGACCCAACATGCTAGGGTGCTATCTATTCTGTGTCAACCGTAACACCGGAGGATGGCGATGGCGTGCGCAACCTATGGCGTGAAAAGCACTTGCGATGCAAATGCTACTAGGATACACCCGGATTGCGTCAAAAGTTCGTTTGTGTGCGAAATGTCTGGGGCGGTTGTAATGCCCATCTGGCATCCAGCCCGTTCGATGCTTATGATCGCAAACCGTGGTCTCGGGCAGCAGCAAGCCTCGGCAACCGGTGGCAAGACACTATCGACCGCCCCCCGGTTCACCGGCATTCTCGCCCGAGACAGATGGCCTCATGGCGCTGCGGCGCCGGTTTTGTGCGAGTCCCCATGATTCGACTAACGGACATATCCAAGTCGTTTGATGGCGGCCGTAGCCACGCCGTGCGGGATCTGTCGCTCGAAGTTCAGGATGGCGAAACGTTGGTCCTGCTTGGGTCGTCCGGCTGCGGCAAGACCACGACGTTGAAGATGGTCAACCGCCTGATCGAGCCCACGTCGGGAGCGGTGACCGTGGACGGTCGCTGTGTGACTCAACACGACATCCTGCCCCTCCGACGATCCATCGGATACGTGTTTCAGGGGATCGGGCTCTTTCCCCACATGACGATCGAACAGAACGTAGCCGTCGTTCCGAAGCTCCTGGGCTGGCCCTCCGAACGCCGCACCGCTCGCGCGCAGGAGATGCTGTCACTGGTCGAGCTTGATCCAGTGGTCTACGGACGCCGTCGCCCCGGGGACTTGTCGGGAGGGGAGCAGCAACGTGTCGGCGTGGCCCGAGCGCTTGCCGCCGATCCATCGTACTTGCTGATGGATGAGCCGTTCGGCGCCCTGGACGCCATCACCCGCGATGTCCTTCAACAGGAGCTTCTGCGGATCAAGCGCGAACTGGGCAAGACGATTGTCTTTGTGACGCACGACATCTTTGAGGCCCTGACCCTGGCAGACCGGATCGCCGTCATGCATGAGGGGCGACTGGAGCAGGTCGGTTCCCGGCGTGAGATCCTGGCAAAGCCCGCGAGTGAGTTCGTCAGGAGTCTATTCGCAAAGCCCAGGGCACAGCTTGAGTTGTTGGCCGAGCAATGATCGTTCACAACGACAAACACTCGCTTGCGGCATGGCTGCTTTGCCTCCTGGCGTTCGCCGTCGTTTGCTCCGCGACGACTTCAGCAGCGGCTCAGGCGGCGGACACCGTCCGAATCGGATCGAAGAACTTCACCGAACAGGAAATCCTCGCTGAGCTCGTCGCTCAACTAATCGAACGGCACACCGATCTGCGAGTGGAGCGGACGTTTGGCCTTGGTGGGACCGGTGTTTGCCACGCGGCTCTGGTTGCCGGCGAGTTGGACATCTACGTCGAATACACGGGCACGGCGCTCCTCAATGTGCTGAAACACGAGGTCCGTACCAACGCGGATGACGTGTACCAGATCGTCGCGAAGGCATACCGGGAGCGATTCGAACTGGTATGGCTGCCGCCGATGGGGTTCAACAATACTTACGCCATTACGGTACGCGCCGGGCACGCTGACGAGCACGGTTGGCAGACGATCGGCGACCTCGCCGATGTCGCGGGGCAGCTATCCGCTGGATTCACCGCAGAGTTTATGGAACGCCCGGATGGCTACCCCGGCCTTCGCCGTGCGTATGGCTTTGACTTCGGACAAACCGCCGACTTGGACCCTGGCCTGATGTACCAGGCGCTGGCGGACGGGCAGGTCGACGTGATCTGCGCGTTTGCTACGGACGGACGCATCGCGGCGTACAAGTTGAAGGTCCTACACGACGATCGCTCATTCTTTCCTCCTTACGACGCAGCCCCGGTAATCCGACATGCCTTGCTGCACGACCACCCTGAGATTCGCGACGTGCTGGCCGTCTTGGCTGGGACCATCGACGATCGCACCATGCGCAGGCTCAACCACACCGTAGATGAGCTGAAGAGTACACCGGCGAAGGTGGCGCGCGATTGGATCGAATCGCGAGGCGCGGATAGTCCGCACCGGACGTCCGGTCGAGCGGATGTGCCAATAGACGGCACTGTCAGCATTTGGGCCATGGTCGCGACGCGGCGGGCGGAGTTGTGGCAAAAGGTGATCGAGCACCTCGCCCTGACAGCCCTAGCGATGGTGATCGCCGTCTTGATCGGCGTTCCGACGGGCATCCTCATTCACCGTCACCGCGCTGCGGCGCCCCTCGTACTGAGTGCGACGGAAATCATGCAGACCATCCCGAGCCTGGCGATGCTGGCTTTCCTCTTTGCGGTCTACGGTATCCTCGGCGCGACTCCGGCCGTCACCGCTCTTGTGCTCTACGCGCTACTGCCGATTGTGGTGAACACCTTTACCGGATTGAAGGAGTTGTCCCCCGAGATCATCGAGGCCGCCGATGGCGTGGGCATGTCCGGCGGGCAGCGACTCTGGATGGTCGAGTTGCCGCTGGCGCTGCCTATTATCGTGGCCGGCATCCGTACATCGACGGTCTGGACCGTCGGCATCGCCACGCTCTCGACGTACATCGGCGCTGGTGGCCTGGGCGACTTCATCAGCCGAGGACTAGCCCGAAATGACCCACGGCTAACACTGCTTGGTGCCGTCCCAGCGGCTGTTATGGCGGTGATACTCAGTTTGGCCATCCGGCTCGTCGAGCGACATTTGCGACAGGCTTAGCAGAAGACGAGAGAAGTCCAACAAAAGGCGGCAGCAGGTAACCGTAGGAGAATCCCCGAGTCTTCAACGCATTCGCGTGCCCCACCGCACGACGAGCCTGATAACAACCGCAACATAAGCCTGATACCCGGGCGGAACCGCCCTGCTCCGCCACGCAGTAGGCCCATCCGATAACTTCCGAGAGAATCACTGGCCGTTGGACGGTGCCCAGGATTATCCTGTTCTCCGCTGCACCCGAACCTAAGGCGCACCCACGAGCAGCGCCGGGGCGCCGGACAATGCCGACGGCGTTAAACATGCGTCCGTGCCGGTGGAATCAGCGGCGTTGCACCGTAGCGTGAGAACGGGCAAACGCTCCGGACACGCCATCACGCGTGTCGGGCCAACGTTGGCCTGGGATTCGTCGGTTGGGTAAAGCGCAAAACCTCCTGAGACCGCATAAAACCCGGAGCTCAATTCAGACGCTTACCGCTTTCGTCCGCGGCGAACACATGGGCATGCGAGATGTCCATACTAAGCTTGACCCGATCCCCGGGCGATATGATCGTATCCGGTGGTACTCGTGACACGATATTGGCACCACCGGCTGCGGCCAGATGAACGTGGATGCTGTCCCCGAGCGGCTCTACCACAAGGACGGTCGCCTCTCCCATCGCAGCGTAATCTTTGCACCGGTCGATTGAACGACCTTGCACCACCGTCCGATCCGCATCGTCTAGAGCGTTTTCCGTTTTTGTACAGCGAGCCGCGGACTTTAGCCCGCGCGGATTCTCCTTCGTCAAGGAGTGTTCAGTGTCCACAATTCCACTACACAAAAGCGAAGAACTCTGTAAGCGCAGATGCTCCGGCCGCACACCGAGTACGACGGTCCGGCCACAACAGGATTTGAGCTTGTCCGCCGAGTCCGGCGGCATTACCACTCGGCCAATATCTCCGACAAAACAGACCGTCCCGCCGTCGCCCTCCAACCGGCCTTGCAGGAAGTTCATCGGCGGGGTGCCGATAAAGCCGGCGACGAACCGGTTGACCGGGCGGTTGTAGACCGCAAGCGGCGCGCCGCACTGCTGGATGCGGCCGTCTTTGAGAATGACGATGCGGCTGCCCAACGTCATGGCCTCTTCCTGATCATGCGTTACGTAGATCATGGTCGTTGCCAGGTTGCGGTGCAGGCTTTTGAGCTCGGTCCGCATGTGAACCCGAAGCCTGGCGTCGAGATTGGACAGCGGTTCATCGAACAGGAAGACCTTCGGTCTGCGCACAATGGCCCGGCCCAGAGCGACGCGTTGACGCTCCCCGCCGGACAGCGCCGCCGGCTTGCGGTCCAGGAGATCCTCCAGGTGGAGCAGGCGGGCGACTTCCCCAACATTTCTCTTGATCTCGTCCCTGGGCGTGCGACGCATCTTCAAACCGAATGCCATGTTCCTAAAGACGGTCATGTGCGGGTACAGGGCGTAGTTCTGGAAGACCATGGCCACGTCACGATCCTTGGGAGAAACGTCGTTGACGACCAGCTCCCCAATTCGAATCGTTCCGGCGCATAGTTCCTCCAACCCGGCAATGAGTCGCAGCGTTGTCGTCTTGCCGCACCCGGACGGGCCCACCAGGACCACGAACTCCCGATCGTCGATGCCGAGGTTCAGGTCATCTACCGCGCGCACCTTACGGCGCTTGTTGCGGAAAACCTTGGTAATGTGTTCGAGCGTTACGCCGGCCACTTAGAATCTCTCGCGTTGCGTTGCGTCGTTAATCGACCGTCCCACCCGCAACGATTGTGTATGCGGGCTACCCGGCTTTTATCGCATCAACGGGTGACGTTCAACCGTGCAGTCACTATCACCCGGCACCGATCCAATGTCGTGTAGCCATTCCGGATTTGATGACCGGTGACAGTGTCCGGTCTTCTAACAGCCCGTGGCAACAGTATGTGGGACAGGCTTTCCAGCCTGTCAGATTGCCGTGGGGTAGCTGAGAAGACCGACTGGAAAGTCGGTCCCACAGAGAAACTGCGTTTTGCCGCGGGTTGCTAATCCATGGCGTCGCGCAGGGTGTAGAAGCCCGGCGGCTTCCCAACGATCCACGCCGCTGCCCGCAGCGCACCGGCTGCGAACGTGTCACGTGAGTGGGCCGTGTGGCGGATGGTAATGGTCTCGCCTGGCCCGCTGAAGTGAATCTCGTGCGATCCCACCAGCTCACCCATGCGAACTGCGTGGACGCCGATCTGCCCGCCGGGACGCTCGCCGACCTGCCCGCGCCGCCCGAAGATGACGCTGTCGTCTCGCGTGCGACCCCTGGCGGCTGCGATCTCGTCGGCCAGCGTCAGCGCGGTGCCGCTGGGTGCGTCGATCTTATAGCGGTGATGGGCCTCTATGATTTCGACGTCGTACGATTTGCCGAGTTCCTTCGCCACGTTACCTATAACGTTGAGGATCGTTTGGATGCCGATGCTGAAGTTGGAGGCTTTCAATAGGGGAATTGCACGGGCCGCCACCTTGATCCGTTCGAGCTGCTGATCATCGTGCCCGGTAGCGCCGATGACCATTGGGATGCCGTGCTGCGTACACACCTCGAGCCAGGCTATCGTGCCCGCGGCGACGGTGAAGTCGATGAGCACATCGCATGTGACGTCGAGCGTTTCTCTAACAATGATTTTACGGTCAGCGAGATGCAGGGTCGTGCCGGATGTGGGACACCCCGGCTTCGTCAACGCCGCGGAAATCTCGAACCGGTCATCACGCGAAGCCAGCTCCAGCGCACAACGTCCCGTCCGGCCCGTTGCACCGGCTATGGCAAGTCGGATCATACCTTTGTCCGCACCTACTTCTTCCCGCAGCACTGTTTGTACTTTTTGCCGCTACCGCAGGGGCAGGGATCGTTGCGTTTCGGCTTGGCGTCGGTGTGGATCGGCTCAACCGGTGGCGGAAGCGGTTCTTCATCCACACCCGGAAGCTGCCTCTGATGATCCTTCTCGCGTCTCTCCCTTTCACGGTACCGTTCCACACTCCCGTCATCACTCTTACTCATGGTTTTGCCCCGCTCGGATTCAACTGTGATGCCTTTGGCTACGCCAGGCCCAGCCGCCGCGGCTGCCGGCCGCCCACGCAGCCCGCCATCATCCACCTATTCTACCAAAGAACAGCCAACAGCGAATCATCCCGGATTGTCGATGATAGTTTGTCGATCATGCGGCGGTTTCTGCCCGTAAGAGGCGCGATTATCGGCCGGGAAGAATCGGCCATCCGCAATCGACAATCCTCAGTTGACGATCCAGAATACCGCTGGATTCGGCGTTTTGCGACTGGAGGCTTTGCACGTGCCACCCCGTTTGCGTTTGATCCTGTCGATCCTGGCCGTACTCGCGGTGCTCTTCGTCGGTGCCGCCGGGTACATGATCGTTGAAGCAGAGCATCACCCCACGTTTCTCGACGCTCTGTATATGGTGGTCATCACGCTCTCGACCGTGGGCTATCGTGAAGTCATACCGTTGAGCCGGAGCGGGCAACTGTGGACGATCGGTGTGATCGCCTTCGGGATCGTCACTGTCTCATATGCGTTTACGTCATTGATAACCCTGGTTGTGGGTGGCGAGCTGCGCTCCTTGCGGGAGAGGAAAAAAATGGAGAAGTCTATCGAGCATCTAGGCAACCACGTGATTCTCTGCGGCTTTGGCCGTATGGGTGCCCTCGTCATCCATGAGCTGCGCGAACGCGGTGTGCCCGTCGTCGTCATCGAGAAGGAGCATGCACTCGATCCGGACTTGCGAGACGCCCACGTTCCGTATGTTATCGGCGACGCCTCCGAGGAGGACACGCTGCTGCAAGCCGGTCTGATGCGGGCCAATGCGCTGGTGATCCTGCTCCCGAGTGACGCGGACAACGTCTATATTACGTTGACGGCGCACACGCTCCAGCCCAATCTGACCATCGTCGCTCGTGCGGAGCAAGTTTCCACGGAGGCCAAGCTCACCCGTGCGGGCGCCACGCGGGTCATCTGTCCACAGGCGATCGGCGCCACCAGGGTCGCGAACATCCTGACTCGCCCCACGGTGGTTGATTTCGTAGAGGTTGCCAACAAGGGAGTCGACCTGGAACTCGATGAGTACGAGATCGGCGATGAGTCGCCGCTGGTGGGGAGGTCACTGCGCGACTCCGGCGTGCGCCGCAAGACGGGTGCGATTGTCGTGGCGATCAAACGCGCCGACGGGGAAGCGCTCGTTGGACCTGACCCGGACGCCCATTTGGAAGCAAAGGATACGCTGATTCTCGTCGGCCCGGCCGGTGTATCAAGTCGCCTTGACGAAATCGAACACGACGAGTGAAACGTCAAAAAGTAAAAATGGTCGAAACGTCAAAATCTCAGAATATGGAGACGTAAAGACAATCCGGTGCATCATTGGTCTTTGTCTTTACTTTTCGACGTTTTGATATTTACACAAAGTCGATCTCTCCCACGTCCGGTACGAGGCCGGCTTCGTGGCCGCGGCGTAGGAGTTCACGCACCGCACGGCGACCTGTCTCACCGTAGTCGATCGTCCATTCATTGACGTACATCCCGACAAACTTGTCAGCCAGTTCCTTCCCCATGTCACGGGCGTACCGAAGGGCATGCTCGACGGCCTCCTCGCGGTGCTGAAGTCCGTATTCGATGCTCCGCTTGATGATGGCTGCGACCTCGTTCATCGCGTCGTGGCCAAGGGCACGCCGGATGCAATTACCACCCAACGGCAGCGGTAGATCGGTCGTCTCCTTCCACCACTTGCCCAGATCCACCACCTTGTGCAGCTTATGGTTGGTGTACGTGAGCTGTCCTTCATGGATAATGAGTCCGGCGTCAGCCTTCCCGGCGGCGACATGATCAAGGATTTGGTCAAACATCACGACGGTATGCCTGAACGCACCTTGTCCGAGCAGCAGATTGAGAGCCAGAAACGCCGTTGTCTTCTCGCCGGGCACCGCAATCATCTTGCCGCGAAGCTCGCCCACACCCATCGGCTCGCGAGTGACGACCATCGGACCGTATCCGTCCCCCATGCTGGAGCCGCAATTGGTCAGGGCGTACTTGTCAGCCACATACGGGTAGGTATGGATGCTGATCGCGGTGATGTCCAGCTCGCCCTTGAGTGCCCACTCATTGAGAGTCTGTATGTCCTGCAGCACGTGCTCGAAACGCCAGCCCCCCGCGTCGGTCTTGTTCGCAGCCAGCGCGTAAAACATGAACGCATCATCGGGATCGGGACTGTGCCCGAGGGTCAGGTGTTTCGTTCGCTTAAAAATATCCATTTGCGAATTAGCTCGGATTAAGGCTTCGTGTCGCCCCTCTGTCGGAGGCCGTTCGACCATTACACTTGCACGCAATGACCGGGGCAAGCCGCCATGTCCATGTCCCTGACTTGCACCGTCGTGAGAACCTGTGGGACCGGCTGGAAAGGAAGGCCGGTCCCATAACGGGTTGCCGCGAATGTCGGATGGGATTGTACCGGAACGCGACGGCAAGCGAGGGAGAGTCGTTGCCTCTGTAAGCGCAATCCGTTGGCGAAGGCCGAACCCGTGCTCAACCTGGACGGGTATGGCTGTCGATATCGTATTACCGTGACGCTACATGCAAGCATGAGGGAATCGGTTGTACCGCGGCCTTGTAACTATTCCGTCACGGCTGATTACGGCAGGATGATTACCTTGTTAGGCAACACGCTACGGTGTAGAATGGTCAGCGACAAAGAGCGCGAAGCGTCCTACACTTTAGGGCAGACGGGATTCAGTGTTGGATCGGGATTCAGTGTTGGATCGAAGATCGCTATTTCTCACCGGCCAGGCCATCCTGCTATTGGCCCTTTCCGCGGGGTGTTTCGCGCCCGCGCCGGCGGATGAGCAGCAGTACGAGGCGTCCCGCGCCCGTGAGTCGCTGCCTTGCATGACACCGGAGGACGCGGAGCGCACGGCTGATCAGGTGCTCCAACTGATCAACATGGAGCGGGCTGAGCAAGCCGATCAGGCGCTGCAACCCGTGGTGGTGAATCCTGCGCTGACACAGATTGCGGAGCATTACGCCTGCCGCATGGTCGAAGCAAAATTCTTTGGACATCGGGACGCCGAGACCGGTCACGGCCCGGCCGAACGTGCGGTGGCTGGTAAATACACGTTCTTCGCGATCGGCGAGAACCTTGCTGCAGGTCCGGAGAGCGCCGCCGAAGTGATGAAGCTTTGGATGGGAAGCGAGTCCCATCGCAAGATCATCCTCGATCCGTCGTGGAAGGAAGTGGGCATCGCTGTCCGCGCCGGTGGTGAATTCGGCACCTACTGGGTCCAGGAATTCGGTGACCCCGCCAATTTCTAGCCGTCTTTCGTCAACGCTATGAGTGACGGTCCAACGCCTACGCGTTCGCTGTTTGACAGGAAGCAACGGCGGCAACGCGAGGGTGTTCGCGTGGTCGTCACCGGCCAGGTCGGTCTCGACAAGAAACCCTTCCTCGAACAGGTCGTTGAGATCGCCCGCGAGAACGGCCACAAGGTCGTCCTGTTCAACGTCGGCGAACGAATGTACGCCGAGGCACCGGACATCGTCCCCGGACGAATCCTCGACTTACCCCGGCAGCGGCTTACTGCGCTGAGGCGGAGCGTCTTTAAGGATATCGTGCGTGTTGCGTCGACCGTGGGAAACGTGATCGTCAACACGCACGCAACGTTTCGATGGAAGCACGGCCTGTTCCACGCGTACGACCACGGTCAGATTGCGCAGCTCGATGCCGACCTGTACGTGACGCTGGTCGACAACATCGATGCCGTCCACGAACGCCTTCGGCGCGAGCATGAGATACGCCACACCCTGAAGGATATCCTGGTCTGGCGTGAGGAGGAGATCGTAGTGACGGAGGCGATGGCAGAAGCGGTCGCGGGCTACGGCCACGCACTGGTCATCTCCCGCAGCAATCCACACATCAACGCACAGTCGCTATACCGCCTGATGTTCGAGCCGCACCGGAAGCGAGTGTACCCCTCATTTCCGATGACGCACGTCTTCGATCTTCCGCAAACGCTCGCTGAGATCGAACACTTCCGCAATGTCCTCGCAGAGCATTTCATCACGTTCGATCCAGGTGATCTGGACGAGAAGCGGTTGCTGTTCGAGGCCGGTGAAGCCACGAAACACGGACAAGACGATGTTGTCATCGATATCCATGGCCGGAAGGTGACCTTGAGCGTCAGCGAAATTACGCAGGTCGCTCGTGACATCGACGCCCAGATTTACGCCCGCGACTTCAAGCTCATCGAGCAGTCGGACATGATCGTGAGCTACATACCGGTGTCGCCCACCGGCCGACCGGTTATCTCCTCCGGCGTCGAGCGGGAACTGCAGCACGCGTTTGAAAGCACCAAGGATGTGTTCGTTATATGGCCCGGAGACGGCGAACCCTCCCCGTTCGTTACGGAGACGGCGACGGCAATCTTTAGGTCGATCGAGGAGCTGCTTGCGTATTGTCAGCGGCGCGGCTACGTCGGCGATTATCAGCTTCCCCTTGCATAGCCGGGCTGTCCGAGTCGCCGCGAAGCATGTGCATTCCCGCCACAAACCGTCGGTTGCTCGTAGGTTGACATCCGATGAAACGGGATTAGATTGCCGTGTGTGGGATATGACTTAATGGAGGGCCGTCCGGGATGCAGGAGTAACATCATCGCGTGCGTACCGGCAGGTCCATTACCGAATCATCCACAAACGGGCTCATATCTCAGCTGGCAGAGCGCGTCGCTGATAACGACGATGTCATAGGTTCGAATCCTATTGGGCCCATTTGACGTAACTCACGCCGAATGCCTGGCCGAGACCGTGGCCGAATCATCCGTAATCCGGCAAGTGGTGGAGATGAGACACGCGTTGCACCTCCTGACGGGCGCGGTACGATGCACGCTCGAGGGTACTCGCAATGGGCGACGACCAGACAACGAACACCGAACGGGTCTATGAGTTTACCTGCCAGGTTCACAGCAGACAGCTTGTCGAGCGCGGCGAGATGGGCAGCACTGCGTATCGGCAGATCCTCGTGTTGGCGGTCTTGTTCGCGGGACTGTCCTATGCCCAGACTGTTCTAGCGCGGACTGAGCCAGGCCATCTGTCAGGATTGCTGGAGATCATCTGGTGGTCGGCCCTGGTGGTTGGTGCTGTGGCGGCTTTGGCTCTGGCGTATGCGTTCTTCATTGCCCTGAAGCTCTTGAGGATCGGGCAAACCTACTTGCCAGGAACTGACTTCGACACATCACGGAACCCTGATTGGATATCCGACCCACCGAAGAAGGTCCTCCTGGATCTGACCCGGGCAACCGTGAAAGCGATTGATCGTTGCAGGGAAGATGAGAACGACCGCCGGGCTCGGGCGAGACGCTTGAACTGTTCGCTGAAGGTCGGGTTCCCGGTGACGGTTCTCTGCCTAGTGGCAGCGAGTGCCGTCGATCTTATGGCGCCTAAGAAAAACAACTGTCACGAACACAGCCTAGAGGCTTTGGAGAAATCATACATGGGAGACGAAACGGAAAATCAGCCAACTGACAGTGAGGGTGATTCAGCCAGTAGCACGGACGACGATTCCAGCTCGCTCAACACCACCCCGCAGGGCGTAACGCGAGGGGAGGATGAGCGCGGCCGAGAATCGACGACGAGCTTCGGAGAGCGGGTCCACGGTAGGTGACCCACTTGGCGCCACTGGACAACACCTTGATGTCTGAACCGATGCCAATCGACGCCTGGCAGATCACTGCTCGATTAGTGTTCGAAGGAGGTTTGGACGACAATTGAATCTGCGCAGAACCGCGCTCTTTGAACGACCTGCTCATCGGGAACCACGGGTCGGACAAGGATCGTTCGTCGTATATCCCGTGTGCAAAGTAGGTTCTGTGTGCGCAAAGTATGCGTTCCCTCTAGAGCCGAACCACGCCTCGCCCATACCTGCGTCCCCGCCGTCAACACGAGCAAGGCCATCATAACAACACCCCATTCCGAAAGGGTCGGGATGTCGGGGCCTGGCTCAGAAACTTCGGCGACACGAAGACCGAGGACGTAGACCTCGTACGTCGGGTATAAGCTGCCGCGGTAGGCCGCGCAGGCTGTAACCGGGGCCGTAGAACGAACCGCCGCGCAGACCGCGACACGAACCGATTACAGCCTCGTTCCACTACCACACGTTCCCGGCCTGGTTGAAGGTGCCATACGGGCTGTCCGACGCTTTGGCGTCGTAGGCGCCAATCTCGGTTCGGTAGTACGGAGCGCCTATCGCCCAATCGCTGTCGTAGTAGTTCGCCGAGCCGTTTGTCATGTCGGTGCCTGCTGGAGCCTCGGGAGTCGGTGCCGTGTTCGATTCTGTTTGGTAATCCCATTAGTTCCCCGTCACACCGTCGTTGTAATGGTACGCCGCCTTGTAGCACTCGTCTTTCGACGGAATCACCCAAGTGGCGTCCGGCTCACGCATGACGGCTAGCAACGCGGTATCGCTCGTTGCGCCGTTGAGGTAGTATGAACCGTCCTCGGTGGTGGTCAGGTCCTGAATACCCGTCGGATGACCGTTGGGCAGTCAGTTACAGAACCGCACCGCTCGCAAACGCCACGAAACGCGATGGAACAAGGGTGTTGTCGATGGTAGAGGCGTTGAAACCAACGGTTGGCATCTATACGATGGTTGCTGGGCCCGCTAAGGTTGTTCACACAAGGGCCAAATGGGAAATGTCGGTTGAGAGGCTTCATGCGGTAGAATGACGATCGAAGTCCGCGCCAATGGAGAATCCTGGATAATGGGTCCCAGTGGCACCGAGACAGTTACGCTGACGCAGACCGGCGCAAGAGAACGGACCGAAGGAACCGTTATCCTCCCGCGCAACTTGGGCCCTATCCGTCTCGTTCGCGAGCTGGGGCGCGGGGGAATGGGAGTTGTGTATCTCGGTTGGCATCACTTTCTTCACCGGGACGTTGCCGTAAAGTTCCTTTTAAGCGTAGTCGCCAACTCCGACGACCCCAAGTCCAAGCGGTTTCTTGAGGAAGCGCGCATCGCTGCGGCCGTGCACCATCCGGCCCTGACTGCGATCTATCACGCCGATGTCGTCCAGAACATCCCCTATCTCGTGCTCCAGTTCATTGACGGTACCTCGCTTGCGGCAGTTCTGAAGCGGTTAGGAGCTCTTGGTGTGACCGACGCAATGGCGGTCCTCAGTACGGTAACGGAGGCGCTCAGTGCACTTCATCGACGGGGAATCGTGCACGGCGACGTCAAACCCGCTAATGTGATGCTGGCCCATGAGGGCCAGGTCTATGTCACCGACTACGGCCTGGCTTGTACCCCAATGCTCGGGCCCGGCACCGGACAGCGCGGCACACCTGCATACATGGCACCGGAGATGTTTGCCGGGCGAATCTCCCCACGCACCGATGTCTATGCCTGTGGTATTATGCTGTTTGAATTGCTCACCGGTCGCGTCCCTTTCATAGGAACGGTCAACAAAGTCCGCGACCAACATGCCAAGCAAGAGCTGCCATTCGAGCTGCTGGACACCAGGCAAATCCATCCCGCCGTCGTTGAGTTGATTGAGCTGGCGACACGCAAGGATCCAGTATTCCGTTACAAGAATGCCGAGCGGTTGCGCCGGGCTTTGTTGGACCGTGTGTCGAGCCGCGAACGACTCCGGGAAGGTCAGGCTGTAGTTCAGGCTCTCTCTCGCTGCCAACCTGAGACGCAACCGGCGGAGAGGGCTGCCAAAGAAACTACACCAGCCGTCGGCAGTAGCTACTATGAGCGTCTGCCGAAGATCAAAAACCGCATCCGGTCCGGGCACATTGTTACCGCGCCATCTGGAATGCGCCCGCTTGCGGTAGAAAGCACAGAGACGGGGGCCCGCACGATCCTCCAACTACGCGGTTGTCCCATGTGTGGATACGACCTCCGGGGATTGCAGCGGCGCCATCGTTGTCCGGAGTGCGGCTTTACCTACGATGAAACGATGTTTATGGTCTGCGGATGGCCTCGGAGCTCCGATCGCCCGAACCTGTGGGGGGCCCTCGTCCCCGGAGGCGCTTTCCTGGGCTTCCTCGTTTATGTCATCATTCGGCATGGGTACCAGCTTTTGATGTCGGTGCCCGTCGTCTACTGGATAATCCTTCTTGCCAGCATACCTTGGGCAATCGTCAGCTGGGTGCGCAGACGAGATGTCCGACAACAGCGTGGCGGAACTGTGCAGTTACTGTTTTCTTCGCTCGGAGCGAGTCAACGCAAAGGCTCGGGACAACCGAACTTCATTCCCTGGACGGAGTTCTCAAGACTGCTCTTCTGGCGAGTTGGGAAGAATCTCTGGTGCTTAGTCCTTGACGTCGGACGGTGGCGCACCTTCTGGCGGGGCAAGTACGTACGAGCGGTGATCGAATGCAGTCGGCGTGAGGCCGCTCTGCTGCGATCCGAGCTACGGAAACGACTTCGCGCGGCGTACACACAACCTTCGCCTTGAGCTTAAGAGCAGAAGGTAGGAGCTGGGGAATCGCTTTTTAATGTCGCGAGTTTGACCTACGCAGCAACGCGCCTGTAATCCGGACACGGTCGACCTTAAGTCCGATCGACGGGCTTTGAGGTAATCCAGGGGGCGAAGTTGTTATGCCGATCCGCATAAAATGCCGTAGAAGCACAACGATGGCAAATCGCGGCTTGATATCCGCCCGCGATTCGGCCAATCCGGTTGACGGCTCCGACTACGAGGAAAGCCATGTCGGAGGCCTCGCGGCGACCACGAGTGACCATTTAGAGCATGGCTGCACACTCTGGCAGGGACCCGGGGCCGCCCAAACTCCAACCTCGCCCGGTCGTTGCGAACTGAGAGCCGGGCGACATGCGTCAGCGGAGCCAGTCACGCAGATCGTGAATCGGTGAGAATGGGGTGGGAATCGTTTCGATCCTTGTGATCCGCCAGATCCGTCCTGCACCACTGAACGTCAACCGCCATCGCGAAATCAGCCGATCCAAAAAGGCGTCGACCGATCGCACACGGCAGACGGCGTTGAAGACCGCAACGGCCTCGACATTCCGAGATAAGGTGATGTCGAATCCGCGCAATCTCGCGTCATCCACGTGGTAGAGCGTGAGGGTTTGCTCGACTCGGTCCAGGAACTCGTCTCGATTCATCCCGGCGGCTTCGAAATCCTCGGCGAGATGTTCGCGGATGGCGACGACATTGCCCTCGTCGACCATAACGGCCAGATCGCGACAGAGGCCGATGATCCGCTCCCGCGGCGTCACAACGACGATGGAGAGTAACAGCAAAACTGGCACTGCGGCGAAGCCTGCCCACACGGCCCGGGCCGACCGTCGTGTGCGCCGCCACGACCAGAATGCGATCAGCGTGAACTGGATCGCAACCAGGGTAACAAGCAGCAGCCACACATTCTCAAATAACAGTGTCGAGATCACGGCCATACAATGTGCGGGGTTGAGATCGGTGGACCGGTCGGACGTTCCGTCATGGTGTCGCCCCGGCCGCGACCAGATCACCATGTCCGTCGCGTCGCCGTACCGCCGGCCAGTCGGTTGTCGGATTGTACCACGTGTCGAGAAGGCGGTGGATATCATCCGGTGTCCTGGTCGCGATGAAGGCGTCGCGAACCTGTCTGGCGAGCGGGTGATGCTCCGAGTACTTGATGCCGAATTTCCGCATGACCTTGGCGGCGTGGGTGTCGCCATACGTCTCGACCATATCGGACCAGTGGTCGACGATGGCCGTTCGTTGCTCACCGATCGAAGGCGGCGGCGGCAATGCGTCGCCCCGCCATAGTGCGCGGCACTCATCGAAGATCCACGGATTGCCGATGCAGCCCCGGGCGATAGTAACACCGTCGACGCCGGTCTCATGAATCATCCGCACGCAGGCATCGGCCGTGAACAGATCGCCGCTGCCCAGAATCACACGGTCTCCAACGTGCCGCTTGACCTTCGCCAGGAACGACCATTGACTCGAGCTCGCATATCGCTGGACGACGGTCCGCCCGTGCAGCGTCACCGCTGATACGCCGATCTCAAACGCACCATCCATTATCTCAAAGAAGTTCCGCTCGGCCTGCTGTGTGTTATCCGTGCCGCGGCGCATCTTCACGGTTACCGGATGTGTCGAGCCGATCGCATCGAAGACGCGGCGGATGATGGACAGGGCGGTGTCAGGCTGTGACAGCAAAAAACCTCCGCGACGCCGGGCAAGCACCTTTCTGACCGGGCAGGCGAAGTTGATGTCGATCACGTCGTACCCCGCACCGGCCATGGCAACGGCGGCCGGTGCGAAGTCGTCCGGTCCGGCGCCCATCAACTGCCCACCGACGGGATGGTCGTCATCGGGTACCTGAAGGATTTGCATGTGCTTCCTGCCGCGCTGCACCACGAGTTTGTCGAGGACGACCTCATTGATCGTGTAAGGCGCACCGTACCGCCGGGCGAGGCGGCGCATCGGCAGATCGCTGTAGCCGCTCATCGCCGCCTGCACAAAGGGCACATCGAGTCGAATGGAACCGATATTCAGCATAGTGCCGCCAGTCCGTCAAAAGGTGTGAATGCCCCACGCAATGATAGCAGTGACGACGGGTCCGGACGATCAGGTAAACTTACGTCGCTGCCGCGCGGCGGGTATGTCAAGCTGTTGACGGTATTTCGCCACCGTTCGTCGAGAAATCTCGATCCCTTCCTTTTTCAGCAGAGCGGTGATCCGGTCGTCGTTGAGCGGTGAGTTTTTGTCCTCCGTGTCGATGAGTTCGCACACGCGGGTTTTGACCCGATCCCAGCCCATGCTCTCACCGTCCTGCGTCTCGGTCCCGCCGGTGAAGAAATAACGAAGCGGATAGATCCCACGCGGCGTCTGCATATATTTGTCCGCGACCGTGCGGCTGATCGTTGATGGATCGCACCCCAGTTCATCCGCCAGATCGCTCATGCGCAGGATCTTCAACTTTTCCGGCCCGACGTCGAAGAAGTCGCGCTGTTTCTCGATGATCGCCCGTGCGACCTCAAGCAGCCGGCCCCGGCGGAACCTGACCGCGTCGATAAGCGCCGACGCCTCTTCGACGTGTTTGCGGGCGAAGTCGCGCGTCTCCTTCCCGTTCTCCTTGGACTTCGCCATCGCGACGACATCCTCCCGGATGCGCAGTTTGGGCATGTTTCCGCGAGCCAAACGCACGGTCAGCCCACCACCCGTTTCCGCGTAGTCCACGATGACATCCGGGCGAATGGTCGGGATGGATCGATCGCCCACCAGGAAACCGGGATGCAGGCAGAGAGTGGATCGCATCGCCTTGATCGCTTCGTTGATCTCACCGATTGAGCAGCCGGTCGCCTTGGCTATGGCAGGGAGCCGGTTGTGCGTAATGTCATCAAGATGACGCTCGATCAAGGTCCGTTCCAGGCCGTTGTCCCCGGGCAACGTATCGAGCTGGAGCAAGAGGCACTCTACCGGGTCCCGTGCACCGATCCCCGGCGGATCAAGTCGGTGAATCTCCTCAAACGCCCTTTTCAATACGTCGGGACGGATCGTGGGACGTACACTTTCACCGATCTCTTCCAGGCGTACCCGCAGATATCCGTCCGGGTCCAGGTAGTTGATTATCGCCTCGCCCGCCCGGCGCATCTCCTTGTCCATTTCGACCAGCGCCCATTGTCCAAGCAGATGCTCATTGAGGTCGATCTGGCGCCCAGCCGTGTTCGCCATCGCACCCATCTTCGCGTCACGGTCATTGCCGGATGACAGACGACGTGCTCTGGACGGCGGACGATCGTTCAGATCCAGGTCATAGTCCCTGGACAGACGGTCGAGCCTGGCGAAGCTGCGATCGTCACGATCCTCCCGTTTCTCGGGCCTGTCGCCACCATCCCGTTCACCAGGTTTGGGCTCAGGCTGCTGTGGTTCAGCCAGTTCCAGTGCGGCGTTGCTTTCCAGTGCGCTTTCGATGTAGGCCTCGAGATCGGCGACGGGTTTCTGCAAGATGGCCATGGACTGGATGAGTTGCGGCGTGAGCCTCTGCTCCAGTCGCATCTGCTGGCCAAGGTATTGGGTCAAAGACTGCGACATCCATCCCGTCCCGAATCAAACCGATCGAGCCATCCGCAGCGCACGTGCATCATCATCAAGACGCTGCGAGGATTCACCTGCTTTCCACGTTGTAAGCTCCCACCCATTTATCGGACGTGTATACCGGCCGCATGGATGGCTCGACTATTATAGCACACGAACCCCCCAGTAACTCGCCCATTTGGACAAAGGTCCATCACGACAGCGTCCAACGAAACCACGGAAGACAGGTTTTTCAGCGTGCCTTCCGGCCGACTCGAATGGCGGTCCCACGGGTTGTGTCGGGTCTCCGAGACTCTCACATGGACGTGCGAGCGCGGATGGCTGCTTCGAGCATCCCCACGGTCGCATATTCGAGTTGTGACCCGACGGCCAGACCCCGGGCCGGGCGAGTCACCGCAACATCGAACTCACTCAGCAGACTCTGAAGGTGCAACGCCGTTCCGTCACCGTCGATCGTCGGATTCAAGGCGAGCACGACCTCACGCACTCGTCCGGATCGTACCCGTTCGACAAGCGCGTCGATGGTCAAGTCCGCCGGTTCAACACCTTCCAACGGCGCGATGTGACCCATCAGCACGTGATACGTGCCGCGAATAAGGCCGGTCGCCTCCAGCGCCAACAGATCCTTCGGTTGCTCCACGACCCAGATTACCCCCTGATCCCGGTTCGGGTCCGCGCAGATGGCGCACGGATCGGTTTCGGTAAGGTTGTAGCAGGTCCGGCAGTGGATGATCTTGTCCTTGACGTCGAGGATCGTTTGTGCCAACCCAGCGGCAAACGCGCGAGGCTCACGCAGAATATGGAATGCCAATCTTTCGGCACTTCTCGGACCGATACCGGGCAGCTTCTGAAGCGCCTCGGTGAGACGGGCGAGTGACTCAATCGAATCGCTGCTCATCGCTTTGCTCGCAACCGGCTGACAAACCTCACCGAGCCGCAGTCCTTAATCCGCGCGGTATTTCGCGGCGTTCAAATGATATCGAGCACGGCACATCCGCGCGGACTTCGAGTCCGCGGATCGCTTTGTCGTGGAATCTGTTAAACACGGTGCTAACCGCCGCCTAACATCTCGGTCAGGCCCGGCAGATTCAGCCCACCCGTCAGCGACGCCAGTTCGCTCTTCATCGCCTCCTGAGATTTCGTGACGGCTGCGCCGACGGCGGCCTTGACCAGATCCTCGAGCAGCTCCACATCCCCGACGGCCTGCGGATCGATCTTGATGTTCACGATCGTGCCTTTCCCGTTCACGGTGGCCAGCACCATTCCGCCACCCGCATCACCTTCGTACCGCCGGCCGGCGAGTTCCTCTTGCAACTTGGCCATCTGGCCTTGCATCTCCTTCGCCGATTTCAAAATGCCCGCAAGGTTCCCGAGATTACCGAACATCACTTGCTACTCCTTGACCGTCACCGGCTGCTCGACATCGCCCGTGTCGTCGGCTTCACTGTCGGCCGGCTCCACCTGGTTTCTTCGCTGAACCACCGGGCGGACGTCCCGCAAGGTTCCGTCCACCGCCTCCTTGACCCGCATCACCAGCGAATCCTGGGCCGCCCGCTGCCACTCGGCGGAGCTTATTTCATGTGCCGGACCGGACACAGTGGCTTGACGCTCAACCGGATGATCCGAGCGTTGCCCGGCCAAAGGCTGCGGCTGAGTGCCGATCGCCCTTACGGATCCGGCTGTAACGCCGCTAGCGGCTTCTTTTTTTTTTGGACCTCGCGACCCCGGTTGTGACACCGGCGTTCCGCCCTCGTTGTCGAGACGTTCGATGAGGTCACGAATATCAGTGAACTGGTGGCTCATAGCGAGCCGCACAATCGCCGCGTCCGCCAGCGCCCGCGCCGCGCCGCTGAACCTCACCTGGCGACGCAGCTCCTCAAGCAGGGTGATCATAAAAACATAGGTCGGCGCATCGAACTGCTCCGCTTGCGAGGACAGCTTGGGTCTCATCGAACCGGCTACATCAACCAAATCAGTATCCTCACCGCACACCCGTAGGAGCATCAGCGTGCGGGCGTGCTCGATAAGATGATCGCAGAAGCGATCGACCGTCCGCCCGCTTTGCAGGGCACGGTCCAGTTCGCCCAGAGCGTCGGCGGGGTCGCGCCGGGCCACGCAGTCAATCACGGCGAACGCCAGTTCGTCGTGCGGCGGCGGAATGACCTCATCCGCCACCTGCGTCGTTATATGCTCCGGTTCATAGGACAGAAGCTTGTCCAGCAGCGACAGGCCGTCGCGCATGGACCCGTTCGCCAGTCGAGCGACGCGCCGCAAGACGCTCTCGTCGGCGATGATGCCCTCGGCGTTGACAACTCTCTGGAGGTGGCCGGCGATCGCCGTCGTATCGATCGCGCGAAAGTCAAAGCGCTGGCACCGGCTCTGGATGGTCGCCGGCACCTTCTGGGCCTCCGTCGTCGCCAGGATGAACTTCACGTGTGAGGGCGGCTCCTCGAGCGTTTTCAGCAGCGCGTTGAACGCACCCGTGCTGAGCATGTGCACTTCATCAATGATGTAGATTTTGAACCGTGCGCGGGCGGGCCTCAGTGTGGCGTTGCTCCGCAGCTCACGAATGTTGTCCACGCCGGTGTTGCTGGCTGCGTCGATTTCCACTACGTCGACGTCTTCACCCACAGCGATAGCGGTGCATGACTCGCACTCGCAGCAGGGCGTCGCAGTCGCTGCATTGACCGAAAGACAATTCAAGGCCTTGGCGAGAATCCTCGCCATCGACGTCTTCCCGACCCCGCGCGTACCGGTGAACAGATAGCCGTGATGCACCCGGCCGGAGGTGATCGCGTTTTTCAACGTGGTCGCGATGGGTTCCTGCCCGACCACCTCATCGAAGGTGTTGCTGCGATACGTCCGGGCGAGAACACGATATGACATTTTGCTTGACACTCCCTACGCAAGCCGCAGGCCTAAAGCCTGCGCGGATTCCCGAAGGCCTCTAATCCCGCGTATACCGTGCAAATCCGCGCGGGTTACAACCAACGGCTCGCAATCGTCGGCTACCGCGCTTAGGTTGGCCGGTGGTCATTGACGGCCAGGCGATCCACGGCACCTGAGTGAAACAGGTGGGCTGCTCTGTCTCCAGCCTGACCCGTTGCCTGGTCCCCTCACTGCATGGGACCTGACCGTCAAGGACAACCGGCCCGGGTGGTCTTGCCGACGCGTTCCGGCGATACGGCTGCCTCGGGCGGGATCATACCAGCAATCCGGTCGTATTTGAACCGGAGCTCCGCCGGCCCCCCCAAGCCGGGTCTGCGTCAGGATAGAGGATAGATTCCTGAACCGAGCCCGGAGCGCAAGCGACGGGTTCCTCTTCCGTCTCCAGGCAAATCCCCGCGTTGGCGCTTGGGGCTCGGATCAGCGGTTTCAGACTCCCATCAAACGTCGAACCACACCACTTCCGCGCTTACCCCTTGACTTGACGCGCGCCCCCGCGCGCCGTCGGCCCTCAACAGGTAGCGAGCCGGATTGGACGCCGGTTCGATGTGACCTGCCGTGCCCGCGACTTCAGCGGCGTCTTGGGGACAATACCTACAGAAACCGTAGTCGAAAAGCCATAAATTACGCGGCGGGCGATGACGCGGGTCAATCAGACAACCCCGACCGTACTCGTGTTGCTGCCCCGTTTATCTCCCTAACCGGGCTCTTGCCTCACGGATTCAGCATGTAAGCCACTGATGCGAGGCCCGGTTTCAGAATGCCGATTCGCTCGAATCGTCGGTGGTCGCGCTTCGTGTGTCCGCGCGGGCTTTATCCCGCGGATAGAGCAACTCTCGCTTTTGTGTGCCGCTCGACCCCCCTTTTCCCCCCCCTTGGTAAGGGGGTGAAAGGGGGTTCCGGTACGCAATTTCGGGATCTTCTCTAGCTTGGATCACTATGCCGGTACGCCTACGGTCGGTGCCAGTCTTCGCAAGCGGTGCAAAGTGGTGTTGGATTGAACCGCCCCCGGCGATGCGTTTCGCGAACACGCGTAAAGGCTTCGCCGTTCCAGATCTCCTCGAGGGACTGTTCGCCGATCCGGCCCAGGGCGTGCCGTCCGTTGAAATCCTGATCGCACATCATCACCCGGCCGTCGGCCAGAATCAGGCATCGGGAACGAATGCGCCGGCACGCCACGCGAGGTGACGGTGCCATGCAGATAACACTACGGTCCTCGCATTGACCGGCGTAGTGGCTGTGCCCGCTGACAAGAACCGCGCCGAGGCGGCGTAGCCAGCCGTCGTGGAAGTCATCGAGTTCGTGCACGTTCTCACGCGTCTTGGCCATCTCGGGTACAACGATCGGCTTGACCGATTGATGACGCTGGCGGACTTCGGACAACCGATCAAGTCGCTTGAGGACGGCGTCGAGATCGGCGGCGGCCGGGTCGCTTGGAGACTGCAATCGGCCGTAAAGCTCCGGCGTCCACGCATCGAGCACCACATTGAGCACATCGACCTCGTACATGACCAGAGTGTCGATGAGTATGTCATTCAGGTCAGCGGCGGCAGTGCGAATCGCCAACCCGAAAAGGCTGCGTCCGTCGTGTTGCACTGAACGGATCGACTCAAGAATCGTAGGCAGATTTGGGTGCCGCAGCGGGTCACCGAATCCGCCGAGCACGAGCAGCGCGTCGTCGTACTGCGTGATCTCGGCAACCACCTGCTCGACGATGGCGGGATCGATCGGCCCGCGGGCCTCGACGCGAGAACCCCTTGGTCGAAGCAGCGCGTCGGGGTATGGATCGTTGGTGGTCAGCTCGATCTCGACCTCATGGGGCACCGGCTCGATCGTTGCCTCTTCGCGATTGCTGAGCCACAGGCCGATCACGGCTGCGTCGGGAGCTTCATGCTCGCGTAGCAACGCCGCCAACCTCTCCATCGATCGATCGGTATCGGCGATGAGCCGACCGACCGCGTGGCGCAGCTCAGCCGGGATTTCGCAACAGCAGGGTTGAAAGATCGGGTCCTTTAGCGGGCTGTCGGGCTTGTAGCTGAATAGCAATCCGACGGGAATGCCTTTCTCGGTCAGCTCATGCACCAGCGTCGCGTCAAGCAGGATCCCCGTCAACCCCGGCGGGGCCTGAGTGAATGTCACCCTGACGTCATCGTCCGTCTCACAATGGTGTTCGATCATTCGATCGGCTAATATGGGATCAAACAGCGGCGATGCGGGAGGTATGCTCAGAACCGCGTCCGCTCCAACCGTTCGCAGCAAGCCGCCGATGAGGCGTCCGTCGGTGTACTCGTCAAAACAGGTTGTCCCGCCGATTCCGCCCCGCCAGCCGTCGAGCGACCACTTACGCGCGGTTTGCACGAGCGACGACCACGGTGAAACGCCGGCGTCGTGCCGGCGGACGATCGTTCCGGTTCCATCGAGCATGGCCGTGCATCGCTCGTACTGCACCGTCGGGCACAGCACGTAGACCTCTTCGATCCGCTTCGCCAGACGAACGCGATCGACGGTTCGCCGCAGGACGGGGACGCCGCAAAGCTCGTTCGCAAGCCGACTCCGGGTGCCAAGTGGTGTCACTTCGAGGTCGGTCTGAATGGTTGCTATCACCTTCATGGTGAGCTTTCGGCCTCGACAACGCGGGACACCGCGTCGCTCAGGATCGGTCTGAGCTCGACCGCGCCGTCGCGGACGCCGGTGATGAAATCGATGTCGCGGGCGATCTGCTGCTTTGCCCGCTCGGCATCCTCCGCGTCCGAAGTGTTGATCCGCCGATCGGCTGAAAACCTCCGTAGTTCCGCCAGTTGGGCAAAAGCGTTCACCATCCGATAGGCCCTGCTCTCCCGGTAGACCTTGGTACGTAGCTCGTCGACACGTATCAGTCTCCGGTTGAACCGCAGCGGATCGTGGGTCAGGCCGTCAAGCTCCCGGAGCAAAGCAAGCAGCTCCTCACAAAGCTCGACGGCATCATCGAGTTCCTTGACTCGCCGCTCGAGTTCGGCGCGCGTCACACCCAGCCGTGAGCCGTCCCGCCATAGAGTCGTCTCGCGATAGGCGAACCGTTCTGGATCGATCGGGCTAGTACAAAACCGCTGCGTCGCCTCGCGCAATGTCATCATTTCGGTGCCGCGGATCACGGCTCCACCCTCCGTTGCATTGATGACACGCCGCGGCACTTCCGCGATGTCCTTTTCAAACTGCTCAAGGTAGGTGAAGAGCAGCTCGTCCGTGTAGAGTTCGCCGCCGTGTGCACCGCGGACGCGCTGGAGAATGGGGCGGTTCCGCGCGATGCGGTCCCACTCCTTCTGCTCGATCGTGTTGAAGCGGTTCAGCTCGCTGCGCCAGGCCTGGTGGATCTCCACGCCGGGGACGTAGAAAACGTGGCCCGTAAACGCAAGGTCCTGACCGACGAAGATGATCGGATCGCACCCCAAGTAAACCGCGAGGTAGAACGCCAGATGAGCGACCGTCGCGCCGGCTTTGAGCCCGTCGCGCCCGGCGAGTTCATCACCGATCAGCAGCCGCGCCCAGTTGTTGTCCAGCAGCGACACCGGACCCGGATAGTCGTCAACCACGGTCCATGTAGCCTTGGGTTCAGCCACAAGATGTGTCCCGCGCAGGTCACCCACCCCCTCGAAGAACTTACGCGACATTTCGTGGAAATCGAGACTGGTGACGAAATCCGGCACGATCCCGCGCTGAATGAGCGGCATGAGAGTCGTCTGCACCGCGCACAGGACTACCCGGCCCTTCAGACGGCCGAGCTGATCGATGTTCCGCGAGAGCGACGGGCCGGCTGAAATCACGATGGCGGGATTGCCGGTGAATCGATCGCGCAGGATATCTATCGGCGGTGTGGTTACGTAGTTGACCAGGTTCATCGCAATGTTCTTGCAGGTGATCCGCGAATTGGATACCAGCGTCACCAGGGTCATCCGCATATAGGTGACAAACTCCGCGATCGCCTTTGTGATGACTCCATGCTGTGACTCCGCAATCCGCATTGACGGTGGATGTTGAACGAACTGTGCACCGAGCATCATCAACGTGTTATATACCTTCAGGCGCGAGTGCAGCCGGGTTTTGTCGTTGTCGGTGAGGATGATCAGCCGGTTGGACGCGATCGGTTCTGACAGGTCCGTACATGTCAACGCGGTAGCCAAGAGCGGAATCGACGGCTCACTGCACAGGATAAAGCCGTCACCCTTAAGCCGCTCCGACAACGCCCGGACGTGGTAACCCAGACCCAATCCCGCGACCACGAAACAGTATTTGTCCTCGATCGGAACGGACGCCGCGAAACGTTCCGCCTCGGCAACCGGATCATACCTGCTGTGAAGATAGGCGGTCGCTCCGTCGGGTGTCGGGACCCTGGCGGTCCAAACTCCGCTACGCGTCGGTTCCAGTGGGATTCGTTGATCGTCGCGAACCGCGTCGACGCGCAGGGCTAACTGAGGATCACGTCGCCACAGTGCGCGCATATTGTGCAGGAACAGTTTGTCTCCCACGGCTGGAGTGGCTGCGCTGCTCATGGGACGTCCCGTCCGTTTTCGTGCTTCTCGTCCGTCGGTACCGAATGACCAGGCGCATCGACCAACGAACGGCGCAGCGACAAAGCACCTCTCAGTCGCCGTTCGTATTGGGCTCGTGGAATTTCCATCGCCCCGAAGCGGCGCAGATGTTCGGTCATAAACTGAACGTCGAGCAGCACGAACCCGCGCTTACGCATCCGCTCGATGAGGTGCACGAGGGCTACTTTCGATGCGTCGCTCACACGATGGAACATGGATTCACCGAAAAACGCCCCGCCGATCGCGACGCCGTACAGTCCTCCGACCAGTTCCTCCCCACACCACGACTCCACGCTGTGCGCGAAGCCCAGTCTGTGCAGCGTCCGGTAGGCTATCTTGATATCGTCCGAAATCCATGTCCCCTCCGCTCGATCGGCGCACTCGTCGATCACCGCGTCAAAGGCGCGATTGGTCGTCACCTCGAACGCCTTGCGTTTTATCAATACCCGTAACGACCGGGGCACCTTCACGGCATCCAGATCGATGACGGCCCGCGGGTCCGGGGCAAGCCAGTGGATCTTGTTGGCCTCGTCCGCCATCGGGAAGATGCCGACCGAGTAGGCCGCCAGCAGCTTCTCGGGAGCCAGGTCCGGACGCATCATGCACTCTTATGTCTGGAGGATCGCCGGGAGGTCGGTCAGTCTGTGAATGACGTGGTCGGGCCGGGCGCGACCACGGGGAATGCGACCGTACCGGACAAACAAGGCGGTTTTCATCCCAACGCGCGAAGACCCCCAGACATCCTTATCGACGTGATCTCCAACAAACAGGGTTCGGCCGGCCGCCACCCCAATCCGGTTCAGCGCCAACCGAAATATCTTCCGGTGCGGTTTCATGTATCGCACGTCGGACGAATAGATCCTCACCGGAAAGTATTCGATTAATCCCTCATACCGGAGGAAATCGTCTATGGCGAAGCTCGGAAACAGTGTGTTAGAGACCAGGCCAAGCTTCAGGCGGGCTGCGTGCAGCCGCGTAATCACATCCACCGCGTCGTCGTCTATCGTTATAAACCGCCGCAACACCTGCGTGCACAGCTGCCTAAGGTAGTTGATCTGTTTGTCATCGAGGTTGATACCCATGCGGCGATGGCAATGCCCGAAGGCACGCACGATCTGCACTTCACGGCGTATGATCCGCGACCATACGTACGCCCGGAGGAGTGCCCACTTGATTTTTTTAAGATAAGCACCATAGGCTGGAGGCTGGAATCCCAGCTCGCAAAGCCGATCATAGCCCGGACGTGCGGCGACTTCGAGAAACTCGCGCGCCTTCGATGTCTCAGAGTGAAGAATCGTATCCCCAATGTCGAAGAGCACCGCCTCAATCATTGCAGGTCCCTCAAGGACACCGGCTGGCAATGAAACAGCCTCTATGTCGTGCTGCCCCATCTTACCGAGGTCGCTCAGTTCCCGCGTATACGACTCCGAAACGCCATTTAGTGTAACCGGCCTCGATCGATCCAGCCAATCGACGGCACCGGCAACCCCCGGTGCAATCGCATCGAAATCCCTTGGCGGAGGGCTTTGAGCAGATAATCCTACTTCAGGCAGGCTTGGAGCCGTTCCCCCTTGATTTTGGCCTTGCAGCTTCTGTCCTGTAGCAACAGATTCAGGGCCGGGCGACGGATTCGGGAGAGGTTCTCGGCGGAATGGCCGACCCGATTTCGCAGGCTGTCTTCCCGGAAGGCCACATCCAGCGACCAGTGCAGCTTGTTCTTGATGCCCCAGTACCCGTGAACGTACCCCAGCATCGCCGGGGCATCACGCCCATCTAAATCGCTGATGTAGTACCGATTGTTCGGTAGACGTGAGGTCACCGACCATCCACAGCCCTCTACGCAGACAAAGCTGCGCAGCGCTGAGATGCGATTACCCTGAGCTCGACGGCTATTCAGCGCTTGCCCTGTGGGTGTGCCGGGTAAAACTCGGTACAATGTCCGATGTGCATGGGCAGATCGCCAACGTGTTTATGATGTGGGACACGTTGAAAAAGCGTGTTTCAGTATTGGTAGGTGAGATCGCTGGGGTCTATGCCGACCGACGCGAGGGGATCACCATCGTCACCATCCTGGTTTGTTTGGTCATTTTTCTCCCCAACCTGATTCGACAGTTGCCGATGAGAACAAAGATGAGGCTGGATTGCGGTGGTGCATACTGCAACCCGCGGTATATAGCGGATCTACAATCGGAAGATTTCGAGACTGTAAGATGGATGTGATGATCCACGCACCCGTCATGTGCCCAAGGTCGGTTTCGTTTTCGGCGGTTACGTCGGAGGCGCCGCCGCGAGCGTCGAAGGCGGCAACAAGATGGACCGCCTTGCCAGGAGAGATCATCGACGGTGGGGAGATCGTCGTGCTGGCGATCAAGCCGTCGATGTGGAGGCCGGTGTTTGATTCGGCGCCGTGGATCGTGACGTGCTGCCTGCTTGTGGTGGTGCTGACGTGGTTGGGCCGGCCGATTCCGGGTTGGTCGCCGACGATCACGGCTCAGGTGATTCTCCTGGTCGCATTGGCTCGCGTTGGTTTGGACGTCGTGAGATGGATTCCGACCTGGTACGTCCTGACCAATCGCCGGATCATCGACGTCCACGGCGTACGCTCGCCGCGCATTTCATCCTGCCCGCTGATCAACATCCGCAACACATACGTTCAGCCCTCACCCGCAGAAAGGCTGGCGCACTTGGGCACGATCATTCTCGTTGCAGATCACAAGGATGAAGTGTCACATATTTGGCAGTCCGTCGCCAACGCGGACGAGGTCCACGCCAAAATCCGCCGCGCCATCGAAAACGCCATCGACCAGCGAGAGATTTGACCAGAGCGGCAGTCCGGTCGACCAGCAACAATGTGCATGAGTCACTTCCGATTCCGGCGCACGCCGCGCGATCTGCTCATATGATGGGTTAAGCGGATCGGCACGGATGGGCACGTTCTCGACGGCTGCCGAGTTGCATGCACAGGGTGGACGGGAGTCGAACCATCCACTATCACTCCCGCATGATTGCCACTATTCTCGCTCAAACGCTCGCTGGATCACCGGACAAGGAGCCGCTGGTAACGGAGCCCGCGGGCGTGCTGGCGGTTCTGCTTGCCGTATTGGCTGTAATTTTCTGGCTAACGCAGCACCCGATCGCCGGGCGAATCTTCAAGATCGTCCCCTCGCTGGTGTTCTGCTACTTCGTGCCGACGGCGCTCACCACGCTTGGGATCATCCCCGACTCATCGCCGCTTTATGATTGGATCAAGGGTTTTGTCCTCCCGGCCGCCTTGCTGCTTCTGATCCTGGCGTTGGACGTTCCAGGGATACTCCGGTTGGGGCCCAAGGCCGTCATCATGCTGCTCGCGGGGACGACCGGCGTGGTAATCGGAGGACCGATTGCTCTATGGGTATGCCATGTTCTGCTTCCCGCCCGATGGATGTTGCCACCGGATGCGTGGCAGGGGATGGCCGCATTGTCCGGGAGCTGGATCGGCGGCGGCGCGAACTTCGTGGCCATCGGCGAGATCGCCGGAGTAAGCGATTCAATGATGGCGACAATGGTGATCCCCGACGTATTCGTCGCCAGCATCTGGATGGGCATTCTGCTCTATTCATCGGGACATCAGAAGAAGATCGACGCGTGGACCGGCGCCAACGCCGCAGCCATAGACGATCTGAAGCACCGGATGACCGACTTCCAGAAGCGCGTCAACCGGATTGCGACGCTGCCCGACCTCATCATAATCCTGGCTTTTGGATTCGTGGGAAGCTGGCTGAGCTACAAGGTCGGCGTGTGGCTTCCCGACATTGGGACGATGATCGGGTCGTCCACCTGGAAGTTCATTATCGTCACCGCGGTCGGCGTCGCGCTCTCGTTTACCCGCGCTCGCAATCTCGAAGGGGCCGGTGCTTCGAAGATTGGATCGGTGATGATCTATCTGCTCGTGGCGTGCATCGGGGCGTCGGCTGATTTTCGCAAGATTGTCGAAGCCCCCGGTTTCATGGTCGCCGGCTTCATCTGGATGGCCGTGCATATCGTCGTGCTTCTTGGTGTAGGCAAGCTGATTCGCGCCCCGATCTTCTTCGTAGCCGTCGGATCACAGGCCAACATCGGCGGGGCCGCCAGTGCCCCGGTCGTGGCATCGGCCTTTCATCCGTCGCTCGCCCCGGTCGGCGCACTGCTGGCCGTCGCCGGTTACGTTCTCGGCACCTACGCCGGTTTGATCTGCATGTCGATGCTCAAGTGGGTAGCGCAAACCGGCGCCGGGTAACATCCACACGTCGGTCCCGCCGTGCGGGCCATCATGGCTTTCGTGCGTTGCGTCGTTCCGAGTCAACGGCGCCGTGTCGAGCGTTTGCGATTCGTCGGCGCGCGAGTTTGGTTGGTAGCACGTGCGGTCTGTGTGTGGGATCTCTTTGCTCGCGATCGTCGCTTTGTGCGTTGTCGAGTGACTCTGACCTCCCGCATTGACGGACTCCGGCCTGCAGCCTTTGCTCCCGCCAGCGGCTGCGCCAATGTCAGATCGAGCTGACGAGTAGGTATGTGGATGTTGCTGATGATGACCTTGAGTCGATCGCCGACGGTGACTGAATATCCCGTGCGTTGACCGATGACGCAACCGCGTGTCGGGTCAACCTCCCACCAATCATCGAGCAAATGCTCGAAGCGTAGCAGGCCATCGACAAGATGACACTCGAGCTGGACGAATACGCCGACGTTGGCGACGCCCGTGACGATACCGTTAAGTTCCTCCCCGAGATGTTTCTCCAACAATCGAAGCATGAGGACGAGCTTCAATTCGCGCTCAGCCGCTTCGGCCCTCTGCTCGTTTGCACTGCACAATGAGCCGAGTTCGGCAAGCTCTTCCTCCGTCGGAACCTGCTCCAGACCGCCGGGCTTCTTGAACACACCTTTCAAGTATGAGTCGATCAAACGGTGGATGGTCAGATCCGGATACCGGCGGATCGGTGACGTGAAGTGGCAGTAGTCCTTACTCGCCAGCGCATAATGACCGACACGCGCCGGGGCATACTCAGCCTGCTGCATCGAGCGAAGGACTGCCAGATGCACCGCGAAGGCGTCATCCTTCCCGCGCACTTCATTGAGCAATGCCTGCAGTGCAAACCGATCGGCGTCGGCCGGCAGCGTATGCCCCAACACGGCCAGGAATCGCCGCAAACTGCCTGCAGCCAGATGACGCGGTTGGTCGTGGATGCGCCGAAGATGCGGCACGTTGCAGGCTGTAAGCAGCCGTGAGACGGCCTCATTCGCCTCCACCATGAACATCTCGATGATCTTGTGTGAGAAGCTGGTGTCTTCCGGCTGAACATCGATCACGTGTCCATCGTCATCGTAGATTAGCTCAACCTCAGGTAGATCCAGCTCGAACATGCCGTCACGCAGACGCCTCGCGCGAATCGTCTTCGCCAGTCGCTCCATGTCCTTGAGCAGCGCTACGATCTTGCCACTTGTCCGATCGTGTTTGCCTTCGAGGACTGCGGTCGCCTGCTCATATGTCAGCCGCTTGGTCGACCGGATGATCGAATTGACAACACGCGTTTTCTTTACGCGCCCTTGACGGTCGTACGTGATGAAAACGCTTTTGGCCAACCGAGTCTGCCGCTCCTGCAGTGAGCATACACCGTTGGAGAGCGTCTCGGGAAGCATGGGTATGACGGTGCCGGGCAGGTAAATGCTGTTGGATCGCTCGCGCGCCTCGTGATCGAGTGCGCCGCCTTCAGACACAAAATGAGCCACATCCGCGATATGGACACCGAGTTCCATCGTTCCGTTGCGATGTGTTGTCAGCGAGATGGCGTCGTCGAAGTCTTTTGCTTCGGCGGGATCGATCGTGATGACTGCAAGTTTGCGAAGGTCTTCACGGTCAGTGACGGCCTTTCGCGGACTGTAAGCCGTCACCGCCTCACGAGCCTCTTGCAGGACGGTCTCGTCAAACTTGCCCGGCAGTTGGTATTGCTCGATGATGCTGAGTGTATCGACACCGGGTGTGCCCCGCTTGCCCAGTGCCTTGATGATGACGCCACGGGCTTCCTGATCCGCACCGGGGTACTGTATTATCTCGACGACGACCTGATCGCCCGGCCTGGTCACTTTCGTCCCCGGGTCGCCCACCATGATCGGTACGTGCAGCGTGTTTCCGTCAGGCACGACAAACCACCGCCCAAACTCGTGTCGCAGTTCGCCGACGAAGCGGCTCCGGCCGCGCTTGACCACCGAAATGATTCGCCCCTCGTAGAGCATCTTCCCGCTGCGCTTGCCCCGCTTGAGGACTCTCGCGACGACCGTATCGCCAGTAATGGCGTCTCCGGTCTTACTGGCTGGGACATAGAGATCACCGTGAGCGTTGGGCGTATCGGGGATGACGAAGCCGAACCCGCGAGGATTCCTGCGGAACGTGCCGATGATCTTCCCCGGCGGCGCCGCGAGGAACAGGGCGTTCTCGCTGCCCAGAACGATCCGCCCGGTTTTCATCAGCGCCTTGCATGCCGCATGGAAGTCGCCCTGCTCATCCTCACCGATTCCCATGGCCTGGGCGAGATCGTGCAACTTCTGCGGCTTGTACCCCCTGGCCCGGACGAACCCGAGGATGCGCTCAGCAAAGGAGTCGGAGGGCATATGGTGCTCCAGACCGCGCGGCGGCTTTCGCGATTTCCACGGAAGCTCCGGCGGGATCGTATGATTCTCGACCAACCGACGTGGAACGGTCAAGCAGACGGGGCATAAGAACCTAAAGGACCGGCGACATCGGGCAGCCCCGACCCGTTACGGGCCACAGCACCTCCCGATCTCACGACCGAGGGCATCGGCTCAGTGTGATGTGCCCCTCCGCAAAAAAACGGACAATCCAGCTCAAGAAAAATCCGGCTGAACGTCGATACCATATTTGCCCATATTAACCATCTTACCTATTTTAACGGAAGCTGGTGTAATTTGGTGATTCTAGCGTAGATGCAGTCGCCTCAATCGTCCTCGGGTTGGAAACCCGAACACACAGGCAACGCGAAGGACCGCTCCAGGATCGGGCAGGAGGCCCTTCCGCCATGGCGGGTCTCCTGGTCTTGGTCCGCGCGAAAGGAGCGTGTCCATGCCGTCATCGTCCGTCGTTGAGCAGTACTTGGCCCCATTGCTCGCTGGAAACCGGGTCGCTTGTCGCAAGTTTGTAAATGAACAGGTACTTATGGCGGAGGACGTAACCGTCATCTATCATGACATACTGTGGCCCGCAATGGAGCGGGTGGACAAGCTCTACCGCGCCGATCGGATCAACGTAGCGTCGGAGAGTATGGCGACGCGGATCAATCGATCTATCGCGGACCAACTTCAACTCAAGATGACTCTGCGGGAGCTGAACGGGAAACGCATCGTAATCACGTGCGCGGCCGGGGAACCGGAGGAGCTGGGCGCCCAGATGTGTGCCGATCTGTTTGAAGCCAACGGATGGGATGTCTACTTCGTCGGCGGCGGCGTTCCCAATGACGAGATTCTCAGCCTGGTGGGTCAGCTTCGACCGAACATTCTATTGATCTTCGGGACGCAACCGGCCGGAGTGCCTGGTGTCCGTCAGTTGGTTGACCTGATCCGTGAAATCGGGGTCAATCCGACGATGAATGTCATGGTGTCCGGTGGCGTGTTCAATCGTGCGGACGGTCTGTGGAAGGAAGTCAACGCGGATCTGTTTGCGAAGACGTTGAAGCAGGCCATCCCCACGGCCGAAGCTGCCGAACCTCGGACACCGGAACCGCTCAGAACGGGTGCCCCAAAAAAACGCCGACGCCGACGCCGTCCCCCACTACTGGCGACGTGTGAACAGGATTAAACATCTAACAGAACCAGTGGGACCGACTTTCCAATCGGTTGGTAATCGAGCCCCCGGAACGAGCCGCGATTGAGTTGCAGCACGGGAACCGGCAGGCGACTATCGTCCATGTGGTTGCGACCTTGAGCCCGACCACGAGGAGATGGACGTGCATATTCGCAACTCGTTGGTCCATGCGCCGGGTGCGGTTGGACAGGTGCTTCGCTGCGGGCGTTACGGCCTCTTCATGGATACATCAATACGCAGAATGCTCTAAAGCTGCACCGGCATGGGCCGAACCCTCCATATCTGCTCGGCATATTCGTTAATCGTGCGATCGCTGGAGAACTTGCCCGTATTCGCGGTATTGAGGATCGACATGCGAGTCCACCGCCGCCAATCATTGTAGGTCTGGTTGACACGGTCCTGACACCCGACGTACGAAGAGTAATCAGCAAGGACCATGTAGTAATCGCCGTGGTGGAGCAGGGAGTCCACAAGTGGCTGGAACAAGCCCGGTGTGTTGGGGGAAAAGACGTTGTCCCTGATCTGGTCAAGGGCGGTCCAGAGCTCCGGGTTGCCTTCGTAGTACTCCCACGGATTGTGCCCGGATGCCCGACGCTCCTCGACCTGCTCGGTAGTCAGGCCGAATATAAAGATGTTCTCGTTACCGACCTCCTCACGGATTTCGACATTGGCTCCGTCGAGCGTCCCAATGGTCAGAGCGCCGCTGAGCGCGAACTTCATGTTCCCCGTTCCGGACGCTTCCATGCCGGCGGTCGAGATCTGCTGGGACAGTTCCGCCGCGGGCATGATGAACTCCGCCAGTGCGACACCGTAGTTCTCTAGGAAGGCGATCTTGAGGCGTCCGGCGACGTCGGGATCGTTATTGACCACCTCCGCAACGGCGTTGGCCAGCCTGATGATCATCTTGGCCTGGTGGTATCCGGGAGCCGCTTTACCGGCAAGGAGCACCGTCCGCGGGACGAACCCGTCACAGTTGTCACTTATGATCCGATTGTAGAGCGTGATCACGTGAAGAATGTTCAACAGTTGGCGTTTGTATTCATGGATGCGCTTCACCTGACAGTCGAACATGGTGTCCGGGTTCAAGATCACGTTCTGTTTCTTCCATACATAGGCTGCCAGACGTTCCTTGTTGAGCCTCTTGACCTCTCGCCACCGCGTTTGAAATGCCTGATCGTCCGCGAGTGGAATGAGATCGCGCAGCTGTTCCAGATCGGTCACCCATTCATCGCCGATAGCCTCGCTGATCAAAAAGGCCAACGGTGAGTTTGCCTTCTTGAGCCAACGTCGTGGTGTGACGCCGTTGGTCTTGTTGTTGAATCGAGTGGGATAGAACTCATGGAAATCCGGCAAAACGCGCTCGGTGAGCAGGCGTGTGTGCAACTCGGAGACCCCGTTGACCGAGTGACTTCCGACGATGGCCAGATGGGCCATGCGCACCTTCGGTTCGTATCCTTCCTCTATCAAGGACATTCGCGCCAAACGCTCGATGTCCTCAGGATAGCGATCAGTCACCTCGTCGAGAAAGCGTCTGTTGATCTCGTAGACAATCTCCAGATGCCTGGGCAGCAGGTTCTCCAGTAGAGAGACGCGCCACTTCTCCATCGCTTCGGGCAGCACGGTGTGGTTGGTGTAGGCGAACGTGCGGATGGTAATGTCCCAGGCTTCGTCCCATCCCAATCCTTCACGGTCCATCAGCAGCCGCATAAGTTCAGGGACGGCAAGGGCGGGATGCGTGTCGTTGAGCTGAATGGCGGCTCGCTCGGGTAGCAGATGCCAGTCATCATGTTGCCTGCTGAAGCGGTCAAGGATGTCCTGGAGTGAGGCAGACACGAGCAGGTATTCCTGCTTCAACCGAAGCTCCCTGCCCTGGATGGAATCATCCTTGGGATACAGGACCTTGGTGATGTTCTCGGTGAAGGCCTTGTCCTCACAGGCCCGCAAGTAGTCGCCGTGGTTGAAGTAGTCCAGGTCAAACTCGTTCGTGGACCTGGCGGCAAAGAGACGCAGGGTGTTCACCGTGTTGTTGCGGTAGCCGGGCACAGGCATGTCGTAGGGCAACGCCAGAACGTCATGCGTGTCGACCCAACGATATCGCTCGTGCCCTTGTTCGTCGGTATACGATTCGATCCTTCCGTAGAACTGCACGGTGAACGTGTGCTCCGGACGGGCAATCTCCCAGGGATTGCCGAGCCGGGCCCAGTCGTCAGGCTCCTCGATCTGCTGCCCGTCGCGGAGCCGCTGGTGGAACATCCCGTAGTTATAGCGGATGCCGTATCCGTACGCGGGCAACTCGAGTGTTGCCATGGAATCCAGAAAACAGGCCGCCAAACGCCCCAGTCCTCCGTTACCAAGACCCGCCTCCTCCTCCAAATCCCTGATTTCCTCCAAGTTGTAACCTAGCTCATCCAACGCCTGGTAACACTCGTCATATAGTCCGAGGTTTACGAGGCTGTTGCCGAGCGTCCGCCCAATAAGAAACTCAAGGGACAGATAATAAATCCGCTTGGTTTCCGGACGGTTGTAGTAGGCCTTTCGGGTTGCGATCCAGCGTTCTATAAGGCGGTCGTGCACCGTCATGGCCAGAGCCATGTACAAATCCCGCTTGGTCGCGAAACCGGGGACCTTAGCCTGGGTGAACGCCACGTGGTTGAGGAACGAGTGCTTCAGGGATTCCGTGTCGAGACCCCGGCGTTCGTCGCGCATTTGAGCCACGGGGATTTCGGTGTCGAGTAATGTCATGATTGAGTGTCCGTTAAAAAATACACTGGGACCCAGGCCACGGATGATTTACGCCCTCTTGCGAGGCTAGTGCGTTTTTCGATTAGTCGTCGAGGTTTTAGGCTCTTGGAAGAAACGCTTGCCTCGGAGATTCCGTGCGGGCTTTGTGCTCGCGGCTCGCTACACAAAAACAGAAACTGCTCTAACGAACGGACCCGAGAACGGCTTCCGCCTCTTCGATTTCGCGATTTAACCCGTTCCGCACTTCGCCCAGTTGATCCGTCACGATGCCGACTGCGTCGAGCAACTCATCAGTGAGCTCCTGGTCGCGGGCCGGCAATCAGAACTGCGACCGTGAGGGAGCGGTCCCTGGGAGCTGTCAGAGGAAGCTGGGACACCGGCAGTGCCGTTGGGATCCTCAACCACGTCGATGATCTTGACCGTCACCTCCGGCAGTGTCGTGAGCTCCCCAACGGACGCGAGAGTCTTGGCAACGATGGCCTTGCTGTCGTCGGCTGTCACGGCGCTCATTCCTACTCCCGAAACTCACCGATCCGCCCCCGTACGTACACGATCGATTTATCGGTTTCGCAACGCGCCGGGTTTACGCCTGGCAAAGACAAACCATTTCGCTGCAGGTAAAGGGCTTGATCTTGTCGGCATTGCCGGCCTGGCCGAAGGCCACCATTCGATTGATGCAGACTTGCTTCATGGCGTCGCGGGCTTCGCCCAGATACTTCCGCGGGTCAAACTCCTCTCTCCTTGTGGCGAAGATCTTGCGGATCGCGCCGGTGATGGCCAGGCGGTTATCGGTGTCGACGTTGATTTTTCGGACCCCGTTTTTGATCCCGCGTCTAATCTCCTCCACGGGCATGCCGTAGGTCTCCTTCATCTCGCCGCCGTATTGACGAATTATTTCGAGCAATTCCTGCGGCACGCTCGAGGACCCATGCATCACCAGGTGCGTGTTCGGCAAACGTCTGTGGATCTCCTCGATAACGCTCATGACCAGGACGTCACCGGTGGGCCTCTCGGTGAACTTGTAGGCGCCGTGGCTTGTGCCGATTGCGACCGCAAAAGCGTCGACCTCGGTTGCGGCAACGAATTCCTAAGCCTGCGCAGGATCGGTCAGATGTTGCTTGGCCTCTTCCTGGGTCAACCCGGCACCATGGCCATCCTCGATGCCGCCATCTGGCCGATAATCCCGGTGAACAGCGAGTCGCTTGCCGTCGCCGGTGCCGAATGTATCAGGTAGCTCGGATTGATGTACTTTAGGGTGAACGGAACATCCATCAGCTTGAAGTATTCGCTCATTCGGTCTCGCAGTAAGATGCCAATGTCCTTCAGAGGTGGGCATCGCAAACGCTCACTCGTGTGGATTTTTGCGCGCTCTCCCAGGGCAATCCGCCTCGAGAAAGACGGATTGCCCAATCCAGGTTGAGTCACCCGATCTCTGTTTAGTGTGCACCGAGGGCGATTTCGACCGGTTTGGCATCGGTGCGCGGACCGGCTGCCACAACCTCAGCCGGAGTCCCGTCCTTGTACTGCTCGAAGTTTTTCTGGAACATCCCGGCTAGCTTCATCGCCTGCTTGTCATAGGCACCTGGATCGTCCCACGTTTCGCGCGGATTGAGTACATCAGAGGGGACCCCGGGCGCCTTGCGCGGGACAAGGAAGCCGAAATATGGGTCTTCGTATGTGGCGATGTTCGTCAGCGAGCCGTCAATCGCAGCATTGAGCAGCGCGCGGGTGACGTCGATTCTCATACGCGAGCCCACCCCGTAAGGACCACCGGTCCACCCGGTGTTAACCAGCCAGCAGTTAGCCTTGTGCTCAATGAGCTTTGCCGCGAGCAGCTTCGCATAGACTGAAGGATGCCACATCATGAACGGGGCGCCGAAACAGGCGCTGAATGTTGCCGTCGGCTCCGTGATACCCGCTTCGGTGCCGGCGACCTTGGCCGTGTACCCACTGATGAAATGATACATCGCCTGCTCGGGGGTCATCTTGGCGATCGGCGGAAGAACACCAAAGGCGTCAGCCGTCAGCATCACGACGTTGCGCGGATGCCCGACCATCCCCGAACGCACGATGTTGGGGATATGTGTCAACGGATATGATGCACGCGTGTTTTCCGTGATGCTTGCATCATTCAGATCGATCCAGCGTGTGGCGGGATCCATCGCAACGTTTTCCAGAATCGTGCCGAACTGCCGGGTGCACTCAAAGATTTCCGGTTCCGATTCCCGGGAAAGATTGATGACCTTTGCATAGCACCCACCTTCGATGTTGAACACGCCATCGTCCGACCAACCGTGTTCATCGTCACCGATCAGCAACCGGTTTGGATCGGCCGAGAGCGTCGTCTTGCCGGTTCCGGACAGGCCGAAGAAGATGGCAACGTTGTTCGGATCGTTCTTGCTGACGTTGGCCGAGCAATGCATCGACAGGATGCCGCGCCCGGGCAGGATGTAGTTAAGGATGCTGAAAACCGACTTCTTGATCTCGCCGCCGTAGGAAGTCCCGCCGACGAGAATCAACTTGCGGGCAAGGTCCAAGGCGACGAAGGTCCCACTGCGTGTTTGGTCCTCATCCGGGTCGGCGTGAAAGCTCGGACAGTGTAGTACGGTGAATCCAGGCCTGAAGGACCGAATCGATTTCCGCTCACGCGTCTGCTGGATGAACATATTTCGGGCGAACAGACTGTGCCAGGCGAACTCGGTGACGATCCGGACCGGGAGGCGATAACGCTCGTCGGCGCCGGCGAAGCAGTCCTGCACGAACACCTTCTTGCCGCGCAGGTAGGAGCACATGCGATGGTGCAGAGCGTTGAAGCGGTCCAATGAATATTTGACGTTTATCTTGCCCCACCAGATGTTCCCGGTGTTCTGCGGCTCGTCGACGACGTATTTGTCTTTCGCCGCCCGGCCGGTGTGTTGCCCCATCCGCACGACCAGGGGACCCAGATGCGAAACCTGCGCCTCGGACTGGCGAATGGCGTTTTCGTACAGCGCCGGTGTCGACCGGTTCCAATAAATGCTCCCGAGATTCGTCAGGCCGATCTCCTCAAGTCCGTAATCGCACGCGAGTTCTGACATTTCCATGGCATATTCCTCTTTGCTTTGGACGGCTGGAACTGCAGCGTCAAGATGCGTACGGCATCCCTCAGGGTATCCAGCGTGCACAACATCCCGACGCAGTCACGTATGACGCTCGTTATGTCGGATGCGAACGGCGACGAAACGAGGTAGCCGTCAGCGCATCGGCGCACCGTTGGTGACACTATCCGATAATCCCCGACGCCGCAAGGCAACAGCGTCCGAGTTGCCGTGTGCGTGATTTGCCTGTTGCGCACCTATCGCGTCCCACACTGATGGGAATCCCCTAACGCTTGCTATTGTGCGAAGGTCATCCCGGTCTGAGTCCGTTGACGATGGACGGCGGTCTTGTCGCGCCAACGCCCCGGCGCCATGAACGTCTCAACAAGCCCTGGACAGACACATATCGGACATGAATGTCGTCCATTGTTTTTCCCATTATAAAGGGTCATCTCAACTCGACTTTTGCCCTTTTTGAGGGTCATTCGTGAGCGATTTCATTAAACAAAACGGAGCCGCCTTGCCGGTATCAAGAGGAGCTATGGAACAACCCTTGGTACTTGGGCAAGGAGGCCCTGATGAAC